>Ga0206131_10001083_pt1 | contig 36133 bp, 52 predicted proteins | sample Helgoland_Spring_FD_148636 | JGI IMG/M metagenome (GOLD analysis project Ga0206131, IMG submission 148636) | Pelagic subsurface seawater microbial communities from Kabeltonne, Helgoland, North Sea - Helgoland_Spring_Bloom_20160517_1 | ecosystem: Environmental > Aquatic > Marine > Epipelagic ... | reverse complement strand
AATCTCTTGATTGTTGATTGTCATTTTTTTATAGTCCCCAACAGTCGTTGCAACAAATACAACATCTCCATTGTTTTGGTCTTTCATGTCGTCAAGAAATCTATCCAAGTAAGTGTATCCAACTGGCCACTCGGGATTCTCTCTTTCAGTCAAATCACAAGTTTTTGGTCTTTTGAATTGTTCTACACCTTCGTCATTGAATCTCTTAGGTTCATATGATAAAGACTTAACACATGGATTAACTATTCGTGCCTCTGATACAACATACCACTTTGGTGTTTGTAGAGATATCTCTCTTGGTAATGTTGGTTGTATGATATCCAGTTGAACTGGTTTTGATACTACCTCAATCTGTTTTGTTCCCAGTAGGGAACATGCACTAGTCGTTAGAACTAGTGTCGTCAATATTACTAATGTTCTTAGTGTCATTTTCTAACTCCCTTAATACTTCGTCTGTTCCATTATTAAATCTTATTTCCATCAACCCTGGCTTTGCAATTGCAAGTTTCTCAAAGTTGTGTTTTGATAATATAGACAAGTACTTGTCTTTATCGGCCTCTATTTGTGCATTCTTTCTCTGCATGTTCTGAAGTGCCTTTCCTTGTTTTTCAAGATTATCCTTAATTGCTTGGATAGTCTGTTTCTGTTCCTCTACTGCAGATTCTAATTTTACATTATTTGCAGTGAGTGTTTGATTTTCATTAAACAGATACCAAGAACTTAATCCAAGTACCAATATAATTGCTATAAAAAATTGATTCATTATATCTCCTCTATTTTATAGTCCAATCCACTGGACGAGCGAATCTCTACCATTTTTTTGGTATCCCAATCTCTGAACTTTAAGTGTTTTTCTTTCTGAATCAAAAGTTTACGAGCAGTATAAGTAGACTTATACATTTGACCCGATACTTCTGATTGACGGTATATGGTAATATTATATTCTTCTGCGAATATCCATCTCCAAAATCTTATTAGTTTATCTTTCAATTTTTCCATTATGTTCCTCATATGCGAATAGACTGGATAACCAGTCTATTATTTAGTCGTCTGAAATTAACTGTTTCTTAGTTCTTTCAGTTGTGCAATGGTGTCTTCTGCACTAGTGTGTAAGATACCAATTCCACCATGTTTCTCCCATGCATCAAGGTTCTTCTGTCTGTCGTCAATGAGGACACTCCCCTTGATTGCAAACATACCTTTTTGACTACCAGTCATAGTACAAGTGACTACCACTGAAGGACTGACATGTTCTCTTATCCACTCGTTCTTATCGAACACCACTAATTCTCTGTTGATAACACCAGCCGCAGTTAGGATTTCCCAAGGAAGTCCTGTATGTCTGATGTATGCAACTAAGTCATACATATCTGGCATAGGTGGTAAGTTTCTGAACAGTCTTTTGTTTGTTAACTCTTCCTTCCTTTCGTCATAGTCATTATGACCTTGGTCGGTGTTAGGGAACTCTCTCCCTGTCAATGTTTCAACACCAGTGTTGAAATCTGCTAGTACTCCGTCCATATCAACGAAGATTCTCTTTATTACTTTATTTTCCATACTGTTAGTATACTATAAAGTGCTACCCATTGTCAAGCACTTTTAGTGTCTTTTCTAAGGTGTATGCCTCATTTTCATCTATAACTCCATCAGTCAAAACTTGTCTTAAATGTACCATTTCATGTGCAAGTGTAATATATCTTTCTGAGTCATATTTGATATAGATATCAATATGTGTTGAGTCTTTGAAGTGTCTAGGGTATTCTATGATTCCTTTCTGTTGGAAAGAGGGTGGTAATCGTTTGACATAAACTGCAACATTGTGTTCGTCTGCGATTTCAAGTTGTTCTGCAAGATTAATTGCAATCTTCAACATTTTAGAGTCTTTGCAAAATATATCCATTATTCATCTTCATCATATTCTTCACCACAAAAAGGACAATATAGTAATTCATATTCACCATAGTGTTCTATTGTACATTCTGTAGTGCATTCATTACAGAACTTATCTTCTTTAATCTTGTCCATTATCTTCCTTTGGGATATAATCGTCCTCAGCTTTACCAGTTTTTATCATAACCATATCATATAAGTGTTCAAATGAAACTCTCTTGCCTTCTATTACTGCATATGGTAATGGGTATTTTGCATCCTTTTCAGAAAACTCTATACCCGAAATGTAGACTCTAACTTCATTATGGATTCTATCAATCATCTTAAAAAGATGTTTCCATCTTTCACACTGAACATTCTGTTCAGATTCTTTTGGAAGATATAACCTAAATGATTTCATTAGTCTTCTACGTTAAGTATTTCCTCTAATTCAGTGTATCCACCGATTGCATTTCCATCAACTTTGATTTGTGGAAAGGTTCTTGCAGTTGGAAACATTTCAAACATTTCTTCTCTAGTAAAATCAAAACTCAGTAGTTTGTATTGATAATCCAATCCCTTTCTTTCACATAGTGCTTTTGCCTTATCGCAATAAGGGCAATTATCTTTTCCGTATATTTCAATCATAGTTTAAAGTCCTCGAATGTAGAGTCGTCAACATCTTGTTTGATACCACCAATGACATACGACTCAATCTCTGTCTCTTGTGGTGCGTTCTGTAGTCCTCTACTGTTGAACCAATGTTGTGTCCATGGTAAAGGGTTGTTTGTTGAAGAGATATCATATATAGGTTTTAATCCTATTGCACGAAGTCTCTTGTTTGCAATATACTCAACATAGTTTCCTAGTAGTTGTGTAGAAAGACCAATCATTGAACCATGTTGGAATAAAAACTCAGCCCATTCCTTCTCTTGTTCTACTGCGTCTTCATACATTTTGTATACTTCGGGTTCACAATCTTTCATAACCTTATTCATTATTGGGTCATTCTCTTGATTTTTATATGCCTTAAGTATGTGTTGTGATATTGCAAGGTGTTGTGACTCGTCTCTTGCAATCAGAGAGATAATCTTTGCACTACCTTCCATAAGTTTAAGTTCTCCAAAACCAAAACTACATGCGAATGACACAAAGAATCTAAGTCCTTCTAATATGTTAACTGATATAAGTGCAAGATATAGTGCCTTATAAAGGTCATAATCGTCTACTTTTAATCCAAGTAATCTTCTACGACCTAGTGCTATAAACTCATCATACTTTTCAGTGACCATTTCTGCACGTTTTACAATTGCCTCTTCGTCTATAATTGTATCAAATATCTCTGAAGGATTACTATACACATTCTTTATAACATGAGTATAAGAGCGTGAATGTATAGTCTCCATAAAATCCCAAGTTATAATACATGACTCCAGTTCGGGTAGAGAGACAAATGGTAAGAATGCTATGGATGGCGCCCTACCCTGCACTGAATCTAAAAGTGTTTGGTATCTTAGGTTAGAAGTAAAAATATGTTTTTGTGCATCAGATAATGAGTTGTAGTCACTTCTATCTTTCTGTAGAGATACCTCTTCGGGTCTCCAAAAGAATCCTAATTGTGTTTGAGTAAGTTTATCAAATATTGGATACTTGAACTCATCAAATCTTTGTGTGTTGAGTGACTCTCCGAAGAATATCTTATTCTTTTTAAAGTCTACATTTTTTTTATTAAATACTGTCATTTTTCTGCTCTTTCTATATGATAATAGTTATTGGAATATTTTCTTTTATCCTTTTCTTTATTCCATTCTTGGGCAAATCTTTTAAATTCTTCTGATTGTTCATTACCTGTATGATATCTAGTTGGTCTTCCATCGTATGCAAGAACATTTCTTAAAGTTGGCATATTGGGTTCGACATCAGTCATTGCGCCTGGAGCCTCGTTTAACATACCTAGTTCATTGAACCAATGACAAAACATGTGGTATGTATAGTCTCCAACAAAAGTATCTCTCCAATGAATCACATTCGGGCCTTGATACAATAACAAATCTCCAACCTCTAATGTAATACATTTCATACTAGGGTCTTTCTTTCGTTCTCTTAAAGGAACACCTTGAGACATGTCTACTATTTCTTGATGTTCAAATGGAGACCCATCTTCTTTTTGTACATAGTTGTCATCATTCTTGACCCATATCTTCCATGGAGAACCATCATCTGACTTATAGTCTAAACATATGGTAGAACTAACTTCGCATGAAGGTCTATCAGTATGTGCAGTTAAATATGCACCTCTATCGTACTTTCTAGTGTAAGTATATGTTTCCTTTAAAGATAAATCTATAACTTCAGATAATCTTTTTGTTAAGTAATTGTGCATCATAACACCCATAGGACTAGTGTGACCCCCATGAGATTTAAATAGTGTCTCGGGTGGAGATTCATGAATTATATCTTCTTCTAAAATAAAAACTGCATCATGGACTTGTTCGTTATGTTCAATAGTCTTCCATACGTCCATAGTCATATCAATGATTTCTTGTGGTATAAACTTTCTTAAAACCACATATCCCTTTTCCATAAAGTGTAAAGTTTCTTCATTCGTCCAACCAATTACAGGTTTTTCTTTTGGGTCATCTGTAATTCTTTTTATTTTTACTGTTTTATCTTTATATTGCACAGGCGTCACAATCCTCCTCATTGTCTTCCTCTCCTAATGGTAAAGGAGTATCTTCAATTACATCTTCAGTCTTACCGTCCATAGTATTCTGATAATATGATGTTTTCCAACCGTATTTATATGTGTTGAGTAAATCTTTTGCCATAACTGATATTGGAACTTCTCCGTTATCATAGTTCTCGGGATTATAAGACCAGTTTCCACTAATTGCCTGGTCAAAGAACTTCTGCATTACTGCAACAACATTTATATATCCTTCATTAGAAGGCATATCCCATAGTAGTGTATAACTATTCTTTAAATGTGAGTATTGTGGTACGACTTGTTTTAGTGTTCCCTTTTTACTCTTCTTAACTGATAAGTAATCTCTTGGTGGTTCAATACCATTTGTTGCATTAGATACAACACTAGAACTCTCTGAAGGCATTTGTGCAGACAATGTTGAATGTCTTAAACCATATTCTTTTATGTCTGTTCTAAGTTGTTCCCAATCATATCTTAATTTAGGATTTGCAAGTTCATCTACGTCTTTCTTATAGTGGTCTATTGGTAATAGTCCTTGTGCATACTTAGTTCTATCAAAGTATTCACATGCACCTCTTTCTTTTGCAATATTATTAGATGCCCTTAGAAGGTTGTATTGAAATGACTCTGTAAGTTCATGTACTAGTTCCCATGCCTTAGGGTCGTCATACTTAACCTTGTTCTTTGCAAGGAAATGTGCGAGTCCAATGTATCCAATACCAAGACTTCTTCTTGCAAGTGTTGACCTCTCTGCGGCCTCAACTGGGTATTGTTGGTAGTCAATAAGTTCTTCTAATCCTCTGACTGCGAGGTCACATAGATTCTCTAACTCTTCTTCCTTAATAATACCCACATTGACAGCACTCAATATACACAATGCAATTTCACCTTCACCGTCAATATGTTCTATCGGGTCTGTAGGTAAAGTAATTTCTTGACAAAGATTACTCATGTTTACTTTGTCAAGGAAACTACTATGTTCATTACAATGGTCAATATTCATAATATATATTCTACCAGTCTCTGCACGTTCTTTTAGTAAATTTGTTATTAGTTCTCTTGCACTAACTTTTGTTTTTGGTATTGATGTTGCACGTTCATACTTTTCATAAAGTTCATCAAACTCGGGTGTACCAAATGCATCATATAATCCTTCTACATCATTTGGAGAGAATAATGTTATCTCTTCATTTGCAAGAAATCTTTTGTAGAACAATTCAGATAACTGAATAGAGTAATCTAACTTTCTAACTCTGTTATCTTCTGTTCCTTTGTTATTCTTTAGGACAATAATGTCTTCGATTTCTTGGTGCCATATTGGGAAATGAACTGTTGCACTTCCTCCTCGGACACCGTTTTGAGTGCAACAACGAACTGTTGATTCAAATTTTTTAAGGAAAGGGACAACTCCTGTATGTTGGACTTCACCTCCTCTAATCCTTGAACCGATTCCTCTAATTCTTCCAGCGTTGATACCGATACCTGCCCTTTGTGCAACATATCTTCCGATAGCCATATCAGACGAGAAGATACTCCCGAGAGTGTCGTCTGAGTCAACGAGTACACAACTTGCAAATTGTCTAAGAGGAGTTCTAACTCCTGCCATAATTGGAGTAGGGATATTGATTTTGAATGTTGAGATTGCGTCATAATACCTCTTTGTATAATCTAATTTGTTTGTATAGTTTCTGAACAACACCATTGCAATTAACATGTACATAAATTGTGGTGTTTCAAATACAATATTTGCAGACCTATCTTGTACTAAGTACTTGTCTACTATTTGTTGTAATCCTGCATAAGTAAAGTCTGTATCTCTACCATGTTTGATATATTTGTTTAACTCTTCTATTTCGTCTTCAGTATAGTGATTTAATATATCTCCATCATACACACCATAGTCTATGTTTCTTTGTATGATTTCTCCTAATGGTGGATATATCTCTGAATCTTTCCATTTAGTATTGAACACTTGTTTCTGTATTCCAAATAGTAGTAGTCTAGCTGCAACAAATTGGTAATTAGGGTTTTCTAGTGTAATCAAATCACTTGCAGACTTAACTAAAATTTTCTGAATTTCTTGTGTTGTAATTCCATCATAGAATTGTAATCCACTATTCATTTCAACTAATGATTCTGATACACCTGTAATACCTGCACAGGCCTTTTCTACCATTCTATGAATCTTATCTAAATTTATATCTACCTTTGACCCATCTGACTTAACAACTCTTATATCTGCATTCATACTTTCTTATATTCCTTAAATTTTAACTTTGCCTGTAGACCACTAAATGTAGACTTATCTATTATACTCTTAACTTCTTCCTTTGTCAACCCACTCATTACCATTTCGTTGATATCTTTTAAGTCATGTACTCTTTTGTCATTCCACAAACATACATTGAATCCTAAGTCCACAACTTCTTCTATCTTCTTAAGTATTTCAATATTCCTAGGCTCATTGTCATATATTATTACACTGTTTGATTTTATATCACTGTCGATTTTCTTAAAGTCACTACCACCGACTGCAATACTATTTGGTAGGAATAAACTATCAATCGGGCCTTCGGTCACATAGATAGTTTTTGTTTTGTCCACGTTATCTAGATTGAAGATGAGTGGAAGGTCATCTCTGAATCTCATAGTTAAGTATCTAAGTGGAGAGTTATTGATTGCTCTGCCACTGATACCTATGAGTTCACCATCTCTGAGAAATGGCAATACAATTCTTGGGTCTGTTCCTAAAACTCTATCTTTATACTTAGGTGATAAGAAAGATAAAGATTGTGGATTTTCAGTAAACCATAAATCTTTGTAATGGTGTTTTGGTATTTGTCGTTTACTTAGATATTCATTTGCAATTGCAACTTCATCACAATTTTTACAAATAAATTTCAAGTTCTCAATACTCATTACACCCTTATGTTCTGTATTTAGTAATTCTTTTTTTGGAGTGAACTTAAATGCATTCGCACTTGGCATTCTTCTGTTATCACTCTTTTTCTTACCGTGTTTTTCTGTTATAAGTTCTTTAACAAACTCTTTATGTACGGTTGGGAAATGGTCTTTGATAAAAGACTGAGAAGATGTGGACTTACCACAATTATGACATTTATATACAAAAGACTGGTCTACAACAAAGTGATAACCTCTGCATTTGTATGTATTTTTTTGTGAATCGCCACAATAATTACACCGATGATTCAGTGTATTATCATTCTTCCATTTGGCTTGGTCTAATTGAACCATAACCATAGAAAGGTATTTCCTTTCTAACCATAACATGCATTTAGTATAACACTAAATGCACATTATTTCAAGGGGTTTTTAGGACTATTCTGCGTCTATTAATGCTTGTACTTCTGCGATTTGAGCTGTATTAGTTGCAAGTGACTCGTCATATGATACTTTTTGTGCATCATCATCTGCCATTTCTGCATACCCATCAGGTTGTACAGGTGCTCCTGCACCTTCAAACCAAGCTTTTCTATCTGCAAGACTAGTCTCGACTTTAGGAATTGTGATTACAACTCCATTCGGGTCTGTATAACTATCTGACATATTGTTCTCCTAAGTTAATATTAACCTATTATTTATCTTTTGACAAGTCTAGAACCTTCTTTTTTGGTACTTGTAATACAATTTTTTGTGAAGGCATAAGTGGTTTCTTTTTATTACCTGTAATAGGGTGTTGAATAAGTCCTATTGAAGTCACCAATAGTAGCACTGCAAGTGGGTCAAACACAAAGATAAGTGCATAAATGACCCATCTAACTGCGTTGTCAAGATACTTGACACTCTCCTCTTGACCGTATATCACCTCTGCAACATACTTAATCGGCCCTATTTTAGAGTCTTGTTGTAATTGTTTTCTCTGTATGGGTAGTTTATCTTCAGTATATCCAGTAATTAAACCAATTGAGGTATCTATATCTTCTGCAATTTGTTTTCTCTCGTCTCTCTGTTGTCTATTGATATAGTTTCTATCTTGTGGTCTACCAGTAGATAGCACTAGGTCTAAGTTTGCAACTCTATCTTGATATCTTTCTATCTTACCTTTCTCTGCGTTTATTCTAGTGTCAAGTATAGATAATTCTAAGTTGTTTCCATCACCAACTAATGACACTTCAATGTTTGCCTTGGATAGATACCCAAAAATACCCAATGAAGTAATTAACATTAATACTCCAACAGAAGTAAGGAGATACCATTTAAGGTAGTTCATTTTATCCCATGCAAGGTGAAGATATGCAGCCGTGACTAGTTTACCAACTTCTAATGCAGTCATCATTACTATAGTTCCAAGATATGCACCTGCGAATATAGTTGCCATACCTATAACTGAAAAGTATGCGGCGATACCTGCAATAGTTATAGATGTTATTAGGGCTATATAATTCAAATATTTAATCATAATTTACTTGCGTCTGTATATCTTATCAAAGACAAGATTTGGGACATGTTTTTTCTTTTTACGAACAATAGGTACGTCTGTTGATACTGCACTTCCTGTTGCATTCATAGGTGCATCTTCAGTTAATTTATCTGTTTTGAAATAGTCTTTAATTGTATCTGCAATCATATATGCACATTGTTTATCTGAAGGATAGTGTACTCCTGCATTCACTCGTCCCTCTGCACTCATGTCAGCCGCCTTGAGAAGGTATTTCTTTTGTGCAGGGTACTTTTCACCATAGTAATGTGCGACCATTCGTGCCTGTAATGCATGATTAGAAGGATATGCAGGGGAACCTGTCGTCTCTAATTTTTCGTATGTAAACTTATCAATTCCTAATTTCTCTGCAATTTGTCTAGGTCTTGGTCTATTGAACTTGTTCTTATAATATCTACCAATGTGTTTAGCACTGTCTGTAATGCGTTCTATGTCCTTTAAATCATACTCTAGGTCTTGACTATCCAAGTGTTCCTTTATATAATAAGAAGTATCTTTATTTGTGTGTATGTAGACCTTTTTATTGAAATCTGATAACATTTCTCTTCTATCAATTATTTCATTGATTTCTCCGAGTGTTTGTCTTGAATCGTTTTTAGGTGGTTCGGGGACTTTCATGTCCAACCACTTATCGTCAAAGAGTTTATCTGCCTCTTTCTTTTTAAATTTTTTAGGTGGGTCTTTATCGAATACTAAATTATTAACCTCTAGTATATTCTTAATATAAGTCATCTGCAGTCACCAACACCCTATCCTCTTCAATCTTGCCAACATATAGTTTGATTCCATAGATAATACTATGTTCTCCCACTAATTGTATTTCAGTTTTTTCAGGATAAATTTTGTCGTTTTGTTCTTTTAATTGTCGTCTTAGTCTATAAGTCTCTCCTACCAATCCAGTAGGAATCTTTGCAGCTTCAGTTAAATCTTCTACCTCTAGTAAACCATATTCTTTGAGATACTTATAAAAGTCTTCACATAGTTCATCAGTCTGACTTGCAGTCATTTGAGTTTCTTCTTTTAGTAGTGCAAGTGCAATAGCATATGATGCAAATTTAGATTTACCGAATGGTACTTTTTCTATAACTCTTTTAAGATTAAACACTAGTCGGTCTAACATAGTGTATGCAGCCTTTTCGTCTCGAGTCTCTACTTTTCTGTCTTTTTGTCTCACACCCATTCTATCAATAAGACCTAACTCATATGCTTTAGTCTTTTCAAAAGGTGTTGTTAACATCTTTATAATCTTAAAAACTATTAATGTGTTGATTAACTTACTCATACTACTATTTAGGTGTTTAGAAAGGTTAAAATGGTGCTGGTTGTCGGGTTCGAACTGACGACCTACTGATTACAAATCAGTTGCTCTACCAACTGAGCTAAACCAGCACACTATAAATCTCTTAATCTTTCTACCAATTCGTCTTCTAATGGAATATCAGGTCTCCATGTCTCTTCTATGTATCCTAAGTACAACAACATGGTTTTAATTGAACACCAATATCTTGGTTCCTTTATCTTAAACTCTAACATTCTCATACATGCATCATACCCAAAAACATTAAATAATGTTATGATATGATTCAACATGAGTCGCTCTCTCATTTCTCCTGATTCATAGTATCTATGAAGTAATCGTTTGAAGTATCTGAACCTACGTAAGTCCTCCTCGAAGTCTTCCATGTCTTCGCATTGAGGGTCGTCATAGTTCTGTAGTGCGAATGCACTAAAGTTTTTTGTTGTTAGTTTGTCAAATAGACCCATAATATAATTAAATTGTATTTACACTATTATATAGTGTAAGAGAAAGATTTACCCTAACTCACCGTATACTTTGTAAGAACCTGTTTCTAATTGTTCGTATCTGATGTTTAGATTGTAAACTACTTCTTCTTTTTCAATTTCATCAATAGGTGTATCTACTGATTTACCCATGATTTGACCATATCTTGAGAATGGCATTGTGAATGAACCAGTTCCTTCAGTAAACTCTACGTCTGAAGTTTCATTTCTTGGGTCTTCTGATGGTACACTAGTTCTATTTAATCCCAATAGAGATAGTTTCGCTTCCATTTGTTTAACTGCAGACATAGGATTTAAGTACTCTGATACTGCAGTGTGTCCTAAGATTGCATTAATTTTGTTCTTAACATCTGCGTCATTAATATCATAAGGAACTTTCTCTGAAGTTCTTAAATCTATTCCTTGTGCTTCTGTTATAAAATTTTTAAATGATTTCATAATTTTTCCTATTGATTATCGTAGAAATTTTTATTTAATTCTCCACGAATTATTGTTTCACCAATTTTTCTACACTTAATGTAGACTCTTTCAGTATTACCACCAATTGATGTAAATGTTCTAATACCGTTTGCAACTGTACCATTCGAATCGGAGTATGTATCTGCATCTGATTTAGTTGCAGTATTTTCATACTCCCATATGTTATTCGAACCAGTTATCGTGACCCAAGCCATGATTAACTAATAGTAATGTCTGCGTATGTACCTGTTCCAGTAGCACCCAATCTGTCACCAGTGGCAAATGCCTTATCTGATACAGTAGAAGTTCCATTATCAACAATAGTTCCTGTTATAGAACCAGCACCGATTGATAAATCTTCTGCTTGAGATGGGACTGTAAATGTGAACTCACCATTGTTAACACCAGTTTGTGCAGCTGCAGTTGCAGTGATTGAACCAGTGACTGAACCAGTGACAACTAATGTTGCACCGTTAGTGATATCTACATTTTCATTCCAGTTAACAACAACAGTTGCAGTGTCACCTTGGTCATATGATGCAGCCTTGAACCATACTCCAGTGATTGTTGCCTCTGCAATTGCAGTTGCAAGGTTAGTAGCAGAACCTACTGCAACAAGAACTTCTTCTAAGTTTCTTGAACCAACAGTTTTCTTTAATACCCAACCTTCTGCTTTTGCAATAGTGTTGTTCTTATCTTCCTGTTTTAGGTATTTTGGTTTAGACTCTGCGCCGTCTGTAATTCCCCAAAGTGCCATTTTTTTCTCCTATTTTGAAACTTTTAACACTGCGTCAAAAGTCTTTTTGAAAGACTTAGCGTCTTTCTGTAATAACTGTATGTATTTATGCCTAAGAGGTGCCTTAACTTTCATTAAAGTGTCATAAACTTTAACTGCATCGTCCCTTTTGACCTTAGTTTTCTTATTGTCGTTGGTTGATACTTCTCCGTCTTTGACATTAGATAAGTCTCTGAACTGACCTAACTGTACAAATACATTCTTATCTGCCCATGATTGTGTACCAGTGGACTTGTCTGATAATGCACCTACAGCAGTTTTGATGACTTCATCTTCACCTGCCTCTGCATATTTACCATTTGCCATTTTAGAGATTTTCTCTAATTTTTGTCTAAGTTCATTTTCATTCTTAGATTGTGATACTGCACGAGCAACTTTCTTATTCCCTGCATCAGACATCATTCCAAAATCACCGATTTTCTCCATGATTTTTTTGACTTCCATTGCAGACTTCTTAACATATCCAAGTTTCTTCAATTTCTCTTTGAAGATTTTATATCTTGCATCTGCTGTGAGCATTTTTTCCATTAGTCTCTGTCCATGTCTATGACACCATCGTAATGACCTCTTTCGATACCACCCATGTAATCATACAATGCTCTTTCTGCATCTCTTAGATTTTCCCAAACTTTATTTGGGTTTCCACCTGTAAGTCCACCACCTGTTTCAGCGGTGTATTGCATAGCATCTTGCATCTTTGCAACTTTATGAATTGCTTTAATCATATCCTTACAACTTTTGATTTCTTTCTTTCTGTCGAACTCTTTACCTTCAAACTTAGTTTTCTTATACATTGGTATTAGACCTTCGTCTAAGTCTACTGTTTTCTCTTCTTTATTGAGAATCTTTTGAGTGTTTACTTTACCAATAAGTTGTAAGATAACGTCTCTTGATTTAAGAACTGCTTCGTAATCTTTATTGTATTTTGTGTTCGTAAGTTCTTTGTCACCCATACGAGCAATCTTCTGATAACCTTTTAGAACTGCCTGCATATCTTTAGATAGTTTTTTCAGTGCATCAACTTCTTGTTGTTTAATCTCATCCAATTCTACTGGTGTATTATGTTCTTTAATTACTTGTACTAAACTTTTATATGGCATATTACTTCTCGTCAAAGTGTGATATTGTTGAAGGGTCTCCGTATGAGGATTTACCTCTTGCAACTGAATCGAAGTCTCTGAGTTTCTTCTTAGTTCCACTCATAACGATTACTGTATCGTCTCTACCTTTGTCCATAGTAATCTTTAAACCCATCATCTTAGCAGACTTTTTAAATTTCTCTTCTTCAGGTCTCTGCATCTTCTTAACTCTGTAAGTAATCATCTCTTCGTTAAGATTCTCTTCCCACATGTCTCTGTATGCATCCATAACAGATTCATTTTTCTTTTTCTTTGCGATTGCAATTGCGGCCTGTTGTGCAGATGCCATTTCTGTTGTTAGAACTTTTGGTTTGAATTTCTTTAACACTTCTTTGTGTTGTTTAGTCATATCTTTCTTACCAGCATCAATTGCAAGTTCACCTTGACTCAATCCATCATCGTTAATGTCTAGTTTGATTAACTGTTGACTTTTAAAGTAGTCTAATGCTTTCTGAGCATCTCTTTTGTTTCTGAATTTGTATTCTGCATACTCTACTTTTTCTTGTATGTTATCACCTTGTTGTAAGAATTTTTTTGCTTTTACTCTGTCATGGTAAACAAAAGTATGCATCTTACCAGTCTTGTCATCTTTAACTGTATAACCTTTTGAGTCTTTCTTTACGATTTTACCCATGTGCTTTGCACCAGTTTTATCGTAATAGTCTAATTCTAAACCTACTCTTGCCTCTTTCTTACCTTCAGTTCCCATTCCATGTCTTGCGGCTGTTCTGTAGTTCTCTGATACAGTTTCTTCTTTGATTGGTTCTGCATAACCACCACCGTGGTCTTCTGCAGTCTTTAGTGTGGATAACTGTTTGTATAGTGGTGCAAGGTCATGATTTGGGTCTTTAGTAAACTTTGCATAGATACTTAGTTTATATGCACTTGAACCTTCTTGAGGTGTTCCAAATACTTTGTTTCTTGGGTGGTCTTTGATATCTAATTTATGTTTCTTAGAATAATCCATGACCATTTTCTTTGCCTTTGCAAAGTCTTTCTCTTCTCCATTTCCTCTGAATTGGATATACATGTCTATTACTCTTTCACTACCTTTTGGTAGGTAAGGTTTAAATTTTTCTGATACTACTTCTTCGTTTGCTAATCTTAATGCATTTGCAACATTCTTATTTTTTGATAAACCTCTTTTGATTTTTTCAATTCTTTTAACAGCACCTGTCATATTACCGCCCATTGAGGTTGCAATATCTATTGCCTTTTGAATCATTGCACCTTGAGATATCTCGTTAAGAGATTCTTTTCTTGCGAGTTCTTTTAATTCTTGAAATAAATTCATTTCAACTCCTATGCATTTAATATCTTGTCGATGAAGTTTTCTGCATCATCTTCGTTTTTGATTTCACCGTTGTCGAATCCCCACGTTAAGAGTTCATCTTCTACTTTAGAAGGTAAATCTTTACTGTTTTTTCGCATGGCCTCAATATCTCTTTTGTATTTTGTGACTAACTTTTTCCAATCGTTATCTCTTGGAAACATTTTGACGACTTTCTGAATGTTTTCGTCTAAAAGTTCTTCGTTAACTTTTTTTTTTGATTCGTCTTCTTCGGTTTTACCTTTATAGTTTTTGTCTACATAGTCAAAGAATTTTTTCTTTTCTTCGTCTGATTTAAATTCTGCAGGTGAAGTCACACCAAATTTTTTAAGTGCAGATTGAAAAAAGTCTTCATAATCTTTACCCTGTTTGAGTAAAGTTTTAGAAGCTTCTAATAAGTCTTTAGGTAGGTCATGTATCATTGGTTTAGTTCCCCTTTGTCGAAATAGTTAAATAACTTTTCTTTATTGTTTTCATTAAGTTCCATAGATTTAGCAAGTCTACCTAACATATTCTTTTCTGTCAACTTTTCTATTGTTTTTTCTACTGAAAGTTTTTCTTCTATAACTTCAACTTCTTCTTTTATAGGTTTAACACCTGCATCTTTGAACATTGCCATTAGTTTATTGTTGGTAGGTAGTGTAATCTTTTTCTCTTTACCTAACTGAACAATTAACTTTTCGAATCCTTTTGGGTTTTGTTTCTGCATTGATTGGACTACTTTGACACCAGTCATAGATAGCATCTTTGCAACACCGTATTGTGAATCTTTATCACCTTTAAGATTGAATAACTTATCAATCATTGCACCAGCAGATGCTTCTAATAGAATATCTTCTTCTATTACTTCTGTTTCAAAAAGTCTAAGTTCTGCCTCTATCTCTTCGTCAATTATTTGTTCAGCAGATTTTTCTATTGAACCTTCTTTTAATTGAACATGAGAACGGACTTGTTCTAATGATTCTTTCCAGTTTTCTGATTTATAACTCATAGTACTATTATTTATATAATCGGGAACCTTATTACGAGGTCTCCTTCACCTTTTATTACTCGATGGTACTCCATTTTAGTTATAGAGTAGTCATCACCTACTTTTAATTCTACTGGAAGTTTATCTTCTTTCTGCAACTCCCATTTTGAACCTTCTAATATATGTATGGTTCTATTTTTAGTGTCTCTGTGCCATACTAGGTCTTCTTCTGATACATCATGTGAAAACCTTCTAACCACAAACTTTAAACCAGTTCCATGTTGTTCTAGAATCTCTTCTGTATAAGGATTAGTCATCGCCTGGATAGTAATTGTCGGTTCTTTCCCTATAGCCATAAAAACTTCCTTCCTTCTCGTTCTTTTTTACATCAAACACCCCTAACACATAGTTATCTGCAACATCTTCTGCATAAGATTCACTATGGTTATGAACCTGTCTAGTTTCTATTATAACATTATCTTTTGCTAAGTCAACTTCAAAACCTTCTGAAGTTAATCGGACTGTTGCAGTCCTGTTATCATTTCTGTATTCGTGTATCACTTGACTCATAATTATCTCCTTATATTTAGTCTACCAAAAAAAAGACCCACCACCACTCAATCCGAGTTGTTTTGCATAGTGTGGTAATCTACATGCCCAGTATCCTGCCTTTGTTTTGTCATTCTGTTGGTCACATTTATGACGAGCGGCAAAAGACTTTCTTGCGTCTTTGTTATTTAATTTAACTTTAAGACCTGTAGTGTCTCCCCATGATATTTTTTTGACCTTGTCTCCGTCTTTAACATAGACATAGTACTTCTTAGACCCACCGACTTTTGGTTTGTTGAGTTCAGGTTCCTTTTCTTCTTCTTCAACAATCATAGGACAATCTAAAGGTACTAATTCACCTTCACATATATCAAACTCTCCTAAATCAGTCTCTAAAATTTGTTTGTCGACCTCTGTAAGTGTGTATCGACCTTCATTTAATCTCTTTCTTGCCTCTTTGATTACCTCAAAGTACATCATAGAACCCAATCTAAACGGATTGTCTAATAGATTAGTATTAGACTCTTGAAGTGTATCAAGTGTTTCGTTGATTGCAAGTTCTTTAAATGTTTTCATTACCCGCCAGCTTTCTTTGCGAGGTCTTTATCTGCCTTACCCCATGTTCCACTACCTTTAGTGATAAAAGAATTAACACGTGCATGTCCCCATTGCTCAGGAGTTGTGCCTGGTCTATGTCCAGTCTTCCATGCGGCGACTCCACGGTTGTATACTTGTTTTAGAATACCGACTGATATACCACTCTTTTCTGATTTCTTTTTAAGAGATGCATCTGCATTTTCTTCTATCTCTTCCTTTTTATTTCTTTTCTCGTAGTCTTTGATAGATTTTCTTGCAATTTTAATCATTGATTTTTGATGTGCTTTCTGTTGAGACTTAGTTTTTTCTCTCTGTCTGTCTGCAAATCCTTCTTCTACTGATTCGTCAAAATTAACATTAAGTCTTTTTGAATGTTTCTTCAACAAGTCTTTGACCTTCATATTTTTGTTTTTTGGATTTGCAAACTCATCTGCCAATATATCATCTGACAATATGTCGTAATCCATATCATATTCAAATTGTTGACCTTCTTTAGAACCTACTTTCTTATTACCAATTTTCTTTAACATTACTTTCAGTTGTGCTTGTGCTTTTGCTCTTTCTTTTGGGTCTCTATCTTTAAGACCAATAGCCAATGTTCCTTCTTCTAGAGGTTCAAAAGATTCTTTCATACTTTTTGCTTTTGCTTCTGCTTTCTTGTATGCACTAGGGTCTTTCTTTTTAACTTCCTGACCAATTTTTGTAAGAGTTTCTAGTTCACTTTTTGAAGGTTTATAATTTTTATTTCTTTTAAATTTACTTTTTATGTTTTCTAATGCCTTTTCAGTTTTACCAACAATATCAAATCCTGCCATTTCGGATGCCATGAGGCCTACTAATGCGACTGTATTTATTCCTATAAAGGTTGGTAATGCAACTGCAAGAAAACTCATAAAATCTTCGTCAAGTTCAACTTCTTGAGTCATTTCTGATAATTCGGTGTCTTCTTTCAGTGACACTTCAAACTCTTCGTTGTAAGGGAATCCTTTTAAAGGGTTTTGGAACACTTGACTAAAGTGTTTCTTTTTCTTTTCTATGGCCTCTTCATGATATGCCTTATTTCTATCTTCGATATACTTCTCTACTGATTGACCAGGCGTGTCTTCTTGATATGCCATTCTTGTTTCGTCTGTACCTTGTTCATGTACACCGTTGTCGTGTTTATTTCCTGCCATTTGGTAATATCCCTTTCTCTTTTAGTTTTCTAAGTCTTGGTTCAGACCTATTATATTTTTGTGATACGATTGATAGGTTAGACTTATCGTTGTTCATGGGATTGTTATCCTTATGATGAACGTCCTTTCCTTTTATATCTTTTCTATCTTTTAGACTTCTTCGTGCCTCATTTCTTTTTGTTCTTCTTTTAACCTGTTCAGGTTTTGAATGGTAGTCTGCATACTCTTTTTTATAATCTCTTTCTTCTTGTTGAGATTCCTTTTTCTTTTCTGCAGATTTTCTATCTGCGTCTCTTTTAGATTGAATTTGTTTGTCTTGAGTTTCTTTCTCTTTCTGTTGGTCTATTCTAGAAGTTTCTCTTTCGTGTCTATCTTTAAGTGCTTCTAACTCTTGTTCATGGTTTGCCTTGAGTCTTTCCATCTGTTCAGCATGTTTTGCCTTTAGTTGAGCGGCATCAACAGCCGCGTCTTCTTGTATGTTATCACCAAACTTAAGGAACAGTTTATTTTTTTCTTGTTTCTTATCAGTCACTTTATAACCTATAAATGACCCTACGGTGTTAATCATACCAAGACCTTTTTCAGGGTTCTTTTTATATTCCGATTCTAATTTTCGTTTAAGTGTTTTAAAAATTGCATCAATAATCTCAGCAATACTAGAAACTAGTTTACCCTCTTCTACTTCTCCAAACATTTTTTTATATTTTTTAGTGTGTTGTGAGGGTTTGGTTTCTGCAGACTTATCGCCTGGTGCAGGTTCATATGCAGAATCATCATCATCTGCAGCCTTTCTGCCTTTTTCGAAGTGTCTTGCACGAGCGTCTTTTGTAGATTTTGCCATTTCATCACCGTCAGCATCTTTTGCAAAATACTTCTTAGGTTGAGTACCGTCACGGTCTTTGATATCCTTATCTTGTGCGACCTTTTTCTTTTCTAGTAATGTGTTTAACATATCCATAATACTATTTATGTCTTTTTAGACTGTAGTTCTGTTTCTCTCCACTTCAATGCAGGTTTATTACTTGGGAATGAAGTAGTCCATGTCATGAGTTTTGAATAGAGTTTGTTTGCTTTGGTTTCTAGTGATTTCAAATCGTCATTATTTGTGACTTCAATGTAGTCTTTGCCGAATATCCTATTTAAGGATTGTGCATTTTTTTGTGCATTGTCCCAGTCTTGTTTAACTATTTCTTTTGGTAATTTTCTTGGTCTAGATGCATTTCTTTTTTGTGCATTATCTAATGATGCACTTACGTATATCATTTTTGACTCGTATCCGATTTTATCTAACATTGTTTTGTATGCTTTTACCTTTGTAAGGTTTGCACTTGTAGTGTCAAATATCAACCCAAGTCTACCATCAATATAGTTATCCATGTTCTTACCAGTTAGTTTTTTTGCTTTTGCACGGATTGGGTCTACCTTATCAAAGTCTGCACCTCTAAGGTCAAGTGTCATTCCTGCCTTTTTTAGACCAACCTCAAATGCTTTATCTGTATTGACTAGTTTAAGACCAAGTGCTTTTAGTGAAAGTGCATCGACTACTGTTGACTTACCACTTCCTGGCCCACCTGAAAAGAAAACTGCTTTGAACGTGCCTGGGTCATAGACTCCTTCTGTAATTAAGTCTTCATACATATATGCAGGTAGTGTACCTTCTGCAATACCCATTCCTTTACGAATATCTTTATATAATTGTTCTTTATCTTTATTTTTTCTACTAGGGACTCCTAGTTTAAAGTTATCAAAATCACCTTTCTCTGCATATGCTCTCATTTTACTTGCAGACATTCCACTGACATCATCTGCCTCGGGGTCTCTTTCTCCTGCAGAGATTACTTCTATACTTTCAAACTTATAGTATCCATGTCGTGCTTTGACTCCATTGTATTTGTTTAATAGTATTTCAAATTCTTTTACTCGGTCTGAACCCACAACCATTCTTACTTTATTATACCCTTTGTGTTGTAATTCGTTTGCAATATCGAATACAGTTCTTGCGTCTGCGTCTACCACAATACGACCAAAAAACTTTCTTAGGTATTTTATTTTATCTTTATGTGAAAGGGGATTCTTTAACTTATCATTTGAATGAGAAGAGAACAAAAGAACTTCATATCCTTTTGCTTCTTTTTTGAGTTTATCTACTAACTTTCCATGACCTGTTGTGGGTGGATTGAAACGTCCAAAAGTAAAAACTGCACCTTTGTCTTTTGCCTCTGTTAGAAATTTTCCGAATGTCTTTTTCATTACTTGTCCCAGTTTTTTTGTGCAGTAAAGTTATTGAATGCAAACTCCATTCTATCTACAAGTTTGACTGCACTTCCTGATTTATCAATTGCAACATATCCCTCGGGATTTACAACTTCAAATCCTGTTGTTGTTTTCTTAAAGGTTCCTATACTCTTTACTCTATTTAGTCCTTCAATAATCAACTGTTTTGCAATTACTAAGTGTTCCATGAACTTAGTAAGATTGGTAATGAACTTATTTAAACTACGAAGTTCGTTATAAAGTTGTTCTCCAATCTCTGTTTTAATTTGTTTAGTTTTTTCCATTTTAACTTTTGCAACTACCTTATCTCTCCAGTAATTTTCAAAATGTTTCATGTATCCATTGTATGTTGGTTTGTATGAGCCGCCTCTTATAAGTGTATTACAATATGTTTTGTAAGTTGCACCTGCACCTTTCTTTGCGATAGTCTCCTGTATTTTTTGAAACTTAACTAAGTCTGTTTTTTTGATTCCATGGAATGCTTTACCGACTAGAGATAATTCTTGTGTAAGTTTAAGTGTTTCTTTTGCAGTAAGTGTTGAATTACCCGACACATCTTTATATGATGCATCATCTATCCAAACATCTGTACTACTTCCAAGATTGGATATCTTTGCACCAAAACTTGCAGACAAGTCTTCTATTGTTCCACCAGTGTAAGTAGTGTGAAACACAATACCCATTTTAGAACTATCGATTGTCTTACCCAATTCAGAATCTTTATCTACAGCATATAAAATAGTGTTTGGTTGGAAAGTTATATATTCTTTACCATCTATAATTTTATTTGTTTTATCATCAGTATACATTAAATCACCTTGCATGATTGTATTCCAAGATAGTTTAGATAAACACTGAAATGAAGTTAAGAATTTTTCTTGTAGTTGACCCGAAAGGTCTGAGTTTTTAATTTCGTGTTCTGAAGTATAGAACTTAGGTTCTTTATTAAATAGAGATTTTTTTGCAACAAAGAACTGATTAGTTTCGGGGTGCTTACCACAAAAGATTGCAGGAGCTCCGTCCCATTTTACAGTCATATTTACAGAAGATTTAGAATTGCCCTTCATCATGTCTCTAAGACCTCTTAAGAAGTTTATCGCACCACGACCACCATCAATACCTTGATTGATAATCTCGTCTTCTAAGTGTTCTAAATGTAAATTCTTTGCGCCCATAGTAGTATTATAACAGAAAAATCTGTTCCTGTCTACTATTTAGGTAATTTTAATACCCTGTTTATGTGTAGGGTGGAAGTAGGTTTCATACAGATATGAAAATTTACAGTTCTTAGTTCCTATAATATTATTATAAGTTTTTTCTGACAATTCATAGTCTTTAGTGCAAATATCTTCGAGACGATATATAGGTAAATCAAGGTCGTCTGAAAGTTTATTGATTGAATCTGTTTGGTGACAAATGTGTTCTAAGTATGGAGCCCAGTGTTTATTAAGAACCACATCTTTAATTTCATACTTTTCTTTTTGACTCCAAGTATTATTTTGATGTGCATGTAATACTGAAATTATTCTATCAGACTCACTTCTTCTATCTAGTAGGATTACCTTATCAAAAGTTTTAGAGAATGACTTAAAGAACTCATTTCGTATTTCTATATCATCATAGGGGGATTGAGTTTTAGAGTTAGAATGTTGATACAGTCCATTTATACACTTTACAATAACATTATCAGAATTGACTAACTCACGTTTCTCTGATATACTATAAGGACTTTCTGAATGATTCATTGAATCATTATAAGGTTCATTTACCCATGTTAAATGGTGGTCTTCTGATATTGCATTTGTTAATGAATTGGAACCACACTTACCCGTGGCAATCATCAAAATTCTCATAATATAAGTTTAGATTCTATTATGCAGGGTCGGCTTGCATAGTTGCAAGAGTTGATTCCTCTGTTGTAAGAGTTGATTCTTTTGTAGAAATCCATGAAGTCCAATCCCCATTCTCATATCCATCATCGGAGTTCATTTCCCAATTCCAGTAGTTATAAATGACACTTGGTATCTTTGTAGTTCCACTATCGTCATATTCACTATTTACAATTTCAGCATCTATGGCAAGTGCAGTGACACCTTCAGGTTTTCCACTAAATGTTGCATTTGGATTGTTGGTTCTCCAATCTGCCCAAAATGCAGTTCTTGTTCCATTCCAACTATGGCCAAATGTACCTTTACCTACAAAATTGTAGGATACATCTTTAACCCAGTTAATATCTTCTTTTAATGTATCAACAACATCTTGTTGAGTTGCGATTTGGTCTGTTGTATAAGGCATAATTTCTCCGTATTATATGTTTATTTATAAGTTTAAGTTCTTTGTTTATGCATTGAAGAGAAGAATTTTTCATATATTTCAATAAAGTTGTCTCCTTTATATTCAAAGTCTTGTGTAAAGGATAACCATGTTTCCTTAGATTTTTCTATATCTTTAGTATATAAATCTTCCATGTATGTTATGGGTATTGCAAGTTGTTGTGATATAGAATTAATAACCTTTTCTGTATAGAAAAAATCGTCTATAATTGGTTTATCTTTTTCAGTGAGGACTACAGGGTTAAAGTTGTACTTCTCCCACCATGTTCCATGTTTTTGTGCATGTAGAACCGATAATAATCTTTGTGATAAATCTTTTCTAGTCATTAAGATTACTTTATCAAACTTTAAACTTAAATCCATAAACCAAAGGGTTCTTTCTCTTGCATCTTCCTCGTGTGTAAGTATTTTTAGTTCGGGGTCTATGTATTGTTGATAACATGGTAGACATTTTATTGCATGATTATCGGATACAACATACTCTTCTGTTTGTCTAGAAGTTTTTTGATAATCCCAGTTGAATGGTTCGGAAGTGAACGGAATGTTATAGTGTTCACCCAATGCCCAAATAAGTCTAGAAGTTCCACAACGACCAGTACCTAATAGTAGAACTTTCATATCTTAGAGAGTGTACTATTCTTTAACTGTTTATCAATCTTGACTAATTCTTTTTTGGCCTTCTTATCTTCTTTGTTATCTCTAAGTTTCTTTTTGAGCTCTATTTTTTCTTGAATCTTATTAATCACTTCGATAGGTTGTAAAGTCTTCTTGTTCATTATATTTTGAAGTCGTTGTATTTAGTGTTGCCTCCACGGTCATGTACAGGGATTGAATCATCAATACCAGTAGTGTTCTCATACAACTCTTCTTGTGCTTCTTGTTCACAATCATAGAGTTTCATACGACTTCTGTCGACACCTATGACAAACCTTTTGAATACGGTTGGGTCATTGTATCTATTCTTTAACTGTTTCACTACCATTTGGTCTAACTCTTCTAGTTCTTCAGAAGATATCAGTGCAAACATAAAGTCTGCAGTTGCAGGTAATCCAAAGGACTCTGAAGTATCCGTAAGTTCTACATCTGTTGAACCATATCCACTTCTTGTTGTTTGGGTTGCACTCATAATAGGTACATCAAACTCCACTGCAAGTCCTCTAAGTTCTTCTGCAATAGATTTAATAAGGGTATAAGAGTTTGCACCAGCACCTGGCTTTACTCTTGCACTTGCACATATGTTTAGATAGTCAATGAATATCATATCGGGTTTAAAATCTTTCTTCATTTCCAACTCTTGTAGTAAGTGTCTGAAGTGACCGACATGTGCAGATGCAGTAGGATATTCTTTGATTATAAGTTTACCTTTAGTCTTTTGTGCAATTTTATCAATCTTCTTATCAAAGAGTTTCTTAGATAAGTCGGGTAAATCTTTCATAGGAATGTTTAATGTGTTTGCATCAATCCTTTCTGCAATTCTTTCCTCTGACATTTCAAGTGTAATGTACAATACATTCTTGTTCATCAGAAGTCCTGCACCAGCCATATGACACATAAACAATGACTTACCAACACCAGTTCCTGCAAGACATATATTTAAAGTCTTGTTGGGTAAACCACCTTTGGTAATCTTGTTGAAGTATTCTAAGTCAAACGGAATCTTCTCTTCTTCCGTATGATAGAACTCAAACCTTGCGTCTGAATCTTCAATTTGGTCATGTCCAATGTTTGTGTCAAAGGACACGGAAAGTGCATCTTTCAATAGTTCGGGTATCTCACCTTTAGACCTCTTAGACTTTTCATCCAACACTTCGATAGAATCCATGACTGCAATATAGATTGCTCTATCTTTGCACCATTTCTCTGTCTCGTCTACCAACCACTCTTCAGCAGTTTCATCGGGTGTTCCCATTTTCTGTAGAATTGTCTTAGACCCTTGCACTATATTATCAGATAATGTAGTACTATTGTCTAGATTAATGAGAAGTGCCTCTACAGTTGGGGATTTATTGTATTTGTCAAAGTATGAATATACTTCTTTAAATACAGTCTGTTCGTCTATTTCGTTGAAATACTCTTCCTTAATGAAAGGAAGCACTTTTCGTGAAAAAGAATTACTCTGAATCAGATTCTTGAGTATTGTCGTCTCTAGTCTCGCCATACTTGAAATATTCCTGTGCCTTGTCCTCTAATAATGCCATTACTTCTTCAGTAAAGTATTTTGTAGGATTGTTGTTGATTGTCTTACCAAATTCTGTTTTACCATTTGGTAGTTCCACTCTTGTAGACGATTTCTTAAAGATACCGAATGCAAGTGCCATATCTAGTAATCCGTAATATCTATCTAATCCTTTGTCATAGGATAGTCTTACATCAACTACTCTATTCTCAACTGTAAGTCTACTCTTTGCATTCTTACAATGGATTATATTTCCAATTACTTCGGTTCCTTCCTTCTCTTTTTTCTTTGAGAGATAGATAATAGATGAAGCTGCATACTTCAGTCCACTACCACCACCCATTTCTTTTTGAGGGAACATAGAACCAATCACATCATATGTGTGGTTTGTGACAATCATAGGAACTCCTGCACGACCAAGTTTAAGAGTTAGAACTCTGAATGCACCCTTAACAACTTGGGCACGAGTCATGTCTCTAGTCTCTTTACCGTCTGCAGTGTCTTCGATTTCTTTGGTAGTTGATAACATACCGAGGGAATCTAGACACATTAGCATAGGTGGTCTCTTGTCTTTTGGAGTTTCAAGATACTTATCTAGTATACTGATTGCCTGTGTTCTGAACTCCTGCACGGTCACAACTGGGATAATAACAAATCTAGAAGAATCAATTCCTCTCGACTCAATCATTTCCTTACTGATTGCAGATTCGGATTCAAAATACAGTACTGCAGAATCAGGATTATCTTCTAAGAATTGTTTACACATTCCTAGTGCAAAGAAAGTTTTTCCTGTTGCTGATTCTCCTGCGATTGCAGTAATTTTGTTTGAAGGAAGTCCACCATATAGTGAACCACTAAGAAGTGCATTAAAGATATGTGAACCCGTATCAATGAACGAATCAACATCTCCAGCCTGCACACCATCAGAAACAATACCTGCGTATTCGTTTCCACTGGATTTAACTAAATCTTTTATAAATGACATAATAAAACACTCCTCATAAATGTATATACTATCTAGTATACACAAAAGTGTCTTATTTGTAAAGGGGTTTTTTAATCTTTTTTGTGGTCGTCTATGCAGTCAAACTTAATGTGTTCTTCCATCATAGTTTTGATTTGTTTTATTTGCATTTCCATCATAATAATGAAACCAAAAATACTTGCAATTGATATTATGTAGAAACAGTCTAATGCACTAATAATCATGATACCTTATCAATCTCCTCTTGAGTCACATATCCATTGTCCATAACAAATTTTCTGTTATCTAAATGTTGTTGTTCAACCAAGTCTTTATTCTCTCCACTGTAAACTACTGCATGACAATCTTTAATCATTTGAGTATTGATATCTACTTTGTTTCCGAATACAGGGTGTCCTTCTACATGATGTGCATATAGTGTCCCTAAGATTCTTCCGAACTTACCTTTGTCATGTGATACAAGTGATATACTTTCACATTCTTCTAGTAATTTTTTTAAGTGTTTTTTAGAAGCTTTACCAAATAGTTTTTCTACTTTGTCTCTAGTTCTAGATTCTGGCGTATCGATTCCAACCATTCGGACTCTTTGTTTTTTATAGACCATACCGAAACCTAAATCGATATCTACATCTACTGTATCACCATCGACAACTTTCACTACTTTAACTTTATATTCGTACATAGTATTATTTATACAGTTTTAAATTGCACTGAAACACCACAACCACAAACTGATTCTTCCTTTGGGTTTATAATTTTGAAAAATTCATTTAGTCCTTCGTTGACCCAATCTAGTGTTGACCCTTCTAAGTAAGGAACTGACATTTCGTCTAACACTACAGTAAACTTTCCAAAACTTACAAGTTTATCTGATATGTTAATAAAGTCTGAAGTGTCTTCTATGAAGTATTCATACCCTGCACAACCACCACCAGTGACCCCAAGTCTTATAAACTTAACATCTTTTTTAATAAGTTGTTGTATTGCGTTATCGGTGACTTCAATCATATTAATATTTATATTTCTACTTGGTCAAATGCCCAATCTTGTCCTATCTTAGCACGAGAATAATATTTGTTTAAAAAATCTCTTTGTTCTTGTGTTCCGTTTGTAAAATGAAAATCATCTGCAGACACATAGACACTCATATCCACTTCTACATAATCTTGAACTGTAGAAGCACTCTTCTTTGCAGTTATTGGAAATGGTCTATACTCTTGCAACCATGGATATCTTTCCTTTGTCATCCATAAATCATTAGGACTTAACACGGTAGTGTCACAATCTTCTACAAATATCTTTGCGGCTTCAGGTTTCATTGCATATGCATGGTGTCCTAAAAAATTCCTATCTGTAAGTGTATTCAATCCGTCTAACTTAGGTGTATCAAAATCTATGTGTTCGGGTCTATAGTATGTGGGTTCTCCAAATGTACAACACATATCAAAATCTATATCGGGAAACTCACTAACAAACTCTGCGTCATGTTCTAGTATAAGTATGGGTTCATTTAGTTCTATACACTTCTTCCATAATAGATAGTGTGATGCAAAACAAGCCGCAACTCTATCAGGTCTAGGGTAATTATTAAATATGTTTTGTCTGTCACCTAGAATATGATGATATCCACCTTTAGGTGTGATTGCGTCAAAGACTTCTATCTCATGTTTATAGAATCCTTTTGCAGATTCTATACACTCCCTAGATTCCTTTTCTGATAAAGGGTGTCCTTTAATCGTTATTATGAATGTTTTCATCGGGGTCTATTACCTCATATGTCCATAAGTCTATATTGTTTTTTATATGAAGTGTATTTGCTTTACCTTCTCCACTTGCATCTCCTTGAATCATAGAAAATGTTTCTCTAACTACAAAAGGCCATGGAAAATATTCTTCTAAAAATGTGAAGTAATGATTTGAAAGAAAGGTATCTGCAGGTTCCAATGGTCTTGTTCCTGCTACTTCTATAATATCTCTTGCACCTTCGGGTTTTATTAATATCGCATGATTGCCAATAAAACAATGACTTTTCAATTTATTAACACCTTCGTTATATTTTTTTGATAAAGTTTGTGGTGAATCTAAATGAGTACCCCAACTAGGTCTACCAAGTGTAATACACCTATCAAACTCTAAGTCATGTGGGAAGGGTAGTTCTAATACTGCGTCATGTTCTAATATGAGATAAGGTTCACCATCTTTTGAACACTTATCCCATAGTGTAAGTTGAGAAGCAAAACAGGCCGCAACTCTCTCGGGAAATGGTTCTCTATCAAACATCATAGGTTTAGTATTACCTGTAATGTCTCTTATGATATCCATAGGATTATCTTTAGGAGTTATTGCATTAAACTTCTCTACATGTATACCTTGTTTTGCACAAGACTCTATACATTTATCAGCACTCTCATGAGATTTTGGGTGGTCAACTGTAATAACAAATGCTTTCATACTTGTATTTAGAAGAATGAATCTAGACTTGCAACTGGTTCGGTATTCCAACCAATCTTACTGATAACTGCAGTCAATGGTTCTATAAATGATTTATCAAATTGTTTGTCGTAATCAATATAGTTCTGTAATTCTAATTCTCTTGGCAAGACATTTGAATAAGATATAACATTCTCATTTAACTTGTTAGGTAATTTAAGATAGGTAAAGAGAATCTTGTTTCCACTTCGGATATTCTCATATCGTTTATCTATGTTTAGTTTCTTAAGTTGATAATTGTAAAGTAAAGCACCTCTAACATGTATGGGTGTCCCTTTACTGTATATATGGTTTGGGTCTGAATACTGTTCAAGATTATTACAACCTCTTGGTGAAGACATTTGTTCTACTGGAAGGTTTCTAAAATCCTTTCGTGCAGTCTCTACGAACTCCCATAGTTCTTGTTCAGTTCCATTCATAACAACTTTGAATGCGTCTGTAAGTTTCTGTCTGACCCATTGTGGTGTAGAAGACTTTGCAGTCTCAATACCCATCATTTTAAGTTTAGGTGTTTCATATCTTACACCTTCAGAATCAAATACATTTAGAATATATCTTTTCTTTGCAGTCCAAATACCTCTGTCTGCAATTACTTCACGACCCATTTCCATCTTCTGTTGGAATGCGTTAGTGTATTCTGCAAGTTCGTCATACCCTTTTGATAAAACATTCTCAACTTTATCTCTTCCGATAGTGTCAAGGAAGTTTATAATTTTGTCTTTGTCGGTGTCTTCGGGAAACACTTGTGACACTAGTTTATCAAAAGTTATGTAAACTGAATCTGTATCCATTGCAATAACATAATCTTCTTCTTCTGTTTTAAGGACATTGTTCATCCAATTGTTTATTGTTTTTTCTGCAGTCTTAATAACATACTGACCCGACATAGTAATACCTTCTGCAAGGTTAGGGTCAAAGAATGCAAAGTATTGATTTGCAAGAGCCCCATATGCAGAGTTAAGTGCAATCTTTCTAACCTGTTGATTGTTGTATGCACGTTTGATAAGACTCTCTAATTCTTTCTTTCGTTTAGGTTCTTTACAAACTTCTTTCTCTTGTTGATATGCAATCATCTTCTTCTTCCACATCTTACGTTCGTCATAGAATGTTTCCATAAGTTCAGGAAGGAATCCTTGTTTCTCTCTACTAAACATTACTCCATTAGGTGCAACTGTTCTGTTAGTCTTTTTCAATGAAGATAACTCTGACTCTCCGTCTAACATTTTTTGAATGTCAACGTCCATTCTTGCACCACCTTTAATCATTGTCTCGGGTGAGATATTGAACTGCATAATTAAATGTGGATAAAGTGAGTTCAAGTCAAATGACATAACCCAATCATGTTTACCTACGAGAGGTTCCTTTACATATGCACCAACAATAGAATGGGTTTTAGTCTGTTGTTTAAGTCTTTGTGGTGGTGTTTGAATATTCTGTTTCTTAAGGAAGTTGTATATAATAGTTTCCCAATATTTTACCATTCCAAAAGTATCAGAGTAATTACACTTTGCATCGTAAGCCATGGTCATGGTCAATTCCATAAGTCCAAGTTTCTCCTCTAGTTCTTCTACGAGAACAACGTCCTGTACATTATATGCAAGATACTTAGAGTAATCATTCTTATACAATCCATGCAATGAACCATGTTCTGAATAGTCTAACTTTGCAGAACCCAATTCAACATGTGAAATATGATTTAGTGAATACGATTCTTGATTGACAAAGGTTCTCTGTTTGTACATTGCCATATAATCAATAACATTGATTCCATATAAAGTGTACTGTTGATTCTTTTGATATCCTTGTGTAGTGTATTCTCTGACATCAGACATGTTCCATGGAGATAATCTTTTGTGTTGGTCTTCTCCAAATAATCTATCAATACGATTACAGAGATAAGTGATATCAAATGAATCTACATTCCAACCTGTAATGATATCGTAAGAGGCCTTTCTCCAGTGTTTTATAAACTCTTCTAGTAAGTGTGCCTCGTCTTTACATTCATAGTAAACAACATTACTAGGACACTCGTCCCAACGACCAATACCAAATGTGTGTGAATTGTGTCTAAATGGTTTTACTGTTATTGCATTGACTTTCTCTTGTGCAAGGGAAGGTTCGGGAAATCCATTTTCTGATTCACACTCAATGTCAAGTGTTGCAATTTTAACTTTGTTGTAGTCCCATTCAACTTCTGTTGGCCACTTATCTGCAATATAGGTATAGATATATCGGTCATATCCATGAATCTCAAACCCTTGGGTTCCTGCATACTGTTCTCTAAACTTTCTTGCACCACCCATTGAGTTGAGTTCAACAACTTCAAGTGGTCTTCCGTCTAATGACCTATGTGCAGTGTCACCTTTCTTTGAAGGTACGAAATGTTTTGGTCTGTATGAGACCGATAGTTTTTGTTTTTTGTTTCCTTGATACCCAGTGATTAGAATTTTGTCACGGGTTCGGCAGACATTTGTATAGAAATCCATGTAGTAATTATACTACAATTGGACTATTCTGTCAATGTGGTTTTACCGTCATTTTGGATACCTAATATGTCACCAACTGCGTCATATTTTTCTTTTGCGTTTGCGTATCTTTCGATTTGAGTATCTAGTGCTTCTGCGACATCAGGGTGTTCACCAATACCTACAGGATTATTTTGGTAAACATGAATGTTTGCCATTGCGATATCCATTTCACCTTGGTATTGACTCATTAATGCTTTTAATAGTGTTTCTCTTCCCATTACTTATTACCTGTATTTTTCTTATAGTTAATTTCTAAATTAGGTCTTACTTTGAAAACCGTTATGATTGAACTCTTACTTATTTCAAAGTTATACTCCATTGCAAATGGTAGCCATGGTGCAAGTTCTACTTCCATTTTACCGTCAATTATTTGAACTAAACATTCTTGTGCTTCTTCTATAAGAAGTTTACCACCTAACTTTTTTTCAGTACAGAAACCTATTACGATTTCTCCACCAATTAGTTTTACTGCACGTATATCTTTATTTAACATTTCTGACAAGTTCCTGTAGTTCTATCGACCTTCTACCAACTTGTCCAAACCACTTGGAGTCTTCCATTTCAATTGCAACCTTTTCCCAGTCACATGCAACAACACCTTTCCACATGTTATTAAACTTACTGAATCTTGTTCCACCTAAGTTGAATGTCATGTTGATTAGAACATGTTGAATGTCTTCGGGTAATGCATAGAAATCTTCTCCACCTTTTGATTCAAATACATGAATAGTTTCTTCTACATGTTTGTCAAAGTCGGATTCATAGTATGTATCTACTACTTCTTGACTCACTGGAGTTCCAGCAGGTTGACCATGTTCTGCATCACCTTCTTTAATTAGATGTCCAACACCTAGTGTTAAATATCCAAGTGAATCTGCATAAACTTCGAGGACTTCTCCCTCATGTCTTTTAATCTGTTCCTTTAGTATCTCTTTGTTCATTCTCTTTTTTCCTTTGTTCGTCTATGAGTTCAACTAATATATCACCCATAATCTGTTCCAATTCTTCGTTATTATTTAGTTCTTCTACAGTCCCACCTTTTTTAGGAACCCGTCTTATTGTTCTCTGAAAGTTTAAATGGTTCTTACCCTCAACAAACTGAACCTTTCCGTATTGGTATACCAATCCTTCATACTCTCCTTCGAGAATTTCAATCCCTGCATCATTTTCATGTGGATTCTCCACCACTCTATATAAACTACCGAATAACATGTTTCCAAACCGTACCTTTCATTTCACCTTTAGACCAGTTTATGTATCCAACATCTTCCATTCCAATTCTTTTATAGAACTTATTTGCAGGAATGTTGTCTGCACGAACTGTAAGATACACATTAGTATCTACATAGTCAAAGAATCTTTTTATAACTTTCTCTGCACTTCCATTACCAATTTTTGAATTTACTATTTGATGTAAAATATGACAGCCACCTTCTACTTTTACATCAGTGTCAAATCCTATTTTTCTATTTGATTTATTTTTATGATATGTGATAAGAACACCGTCTTCTAGAATCATTTGACTTCTAGATATTCTAACTCTACAATGAGATTTTCTTACATGAGGAAACCACTCCTTTGCACCTTGGAATATATCCCAAATAGTATCGAAATCTGATTCCTGTACTTTATACATTTATGTTCTCATTATTATATACATCAATAACTAAGTGTACTCTATCTATATCAGAGTTGTTTTCTACTGCATGTGGTCTTGAAACATCTAACCACCAACATTCACCTTCTGACATCTTAAAGTCGACTAATCCTTCAGTCAACCATGTCTTCATAGTTATATCTTCATTTGTAATTATAGGTATGTGTAGTCTTACTACCTTACCACTTTTAATATCCTTATCCACTTTATCAGTGTGTTTAGATATCTTAGTCCCTGCCTTTAACTTCATGAGTCTGACTCTTTCAGTCTCTGCAGGAATATATTCTAATATCTTATCTATATTTAGTAGGTCATATAAGGGTGTAGTTTGTAATTCGTCTACACCTGTTGTCCCTAATACACCACCTTTTCCTATTTGGTTTGGGTCACTACTATATCCTTTGAGAGATATTGCAGTCCATTGTCCTTGTTTATTAAACTTGGTCACTACTGGTGCAAAGTCTGTATTGTTTTCACACCACTCTTTTATAGGATTGATAAGTTGAGTGGATAAATGGATATCTAATTGTTTCAAAAGAAACTCTCAAGTGTACTTACCTTTACACTTTCAAATAAATCTATTGAAGTGTCTTTACTAAAACACCAAACATTTTCCATGTAGAGTTTATTCATAAATTCGTCCATGGCCTCTTTATCAAAGTTTCCATCTTCGTCTTTGAATACTGCCTTACCTTGTGGTCTTTGCATGATTCTCATACCAAGTTGACCTAAGAAATTATTTCTTAACATATCACAAAGTTCGTCTCCCGACCTATATCTAGTTCCATGTATCTTAGGGTCTAGTATATTTACTAACACTACACCTTTATCACTAAGTGCATCAAATGACTTTTGTGATACTGGTAAATAAAAATCATCTCTCCACTGGTCATACTCATTAAACTTTGACCATGATTGGTCTTCTGAATGTTCTCCACCTTCATTATATCTTTCTGTTGAAAAATATGGTGGGGAAGTAAATGAACAATCTATAGGTGGTAATTTATCATATGGTAAATCTTCTGCACCACATCTATATATCTCAACTTTCTTTAAACCTATGCAAGAAAAGTAATCATCTTGTTCTAATATATTGGGTGTTTTTCCTGTAAGAATTTTTTCATATTCTATACATTGTTTTTTGTATCTTTCAAATGTGTTTGGGTTCGGGTCACAACCAACATAATGATTTGCATTAGATGTATAAAAACCACATAGTCTATCTCCCCAACCACATGAAGTATCTAAAACTGTATTTGCATTAGTCATTGAATAGATTGTTCTTGCAACATTGGGTTTAAATTGAGTTGCAATATAGGTTCCTAATCTGAATGCAGAGATATAACTTTTTTCATTAAGTTGTCCACCTCTTAGTTCTTCTTTACCTTCTATCTCTACTTTCTTTACACCATTGATTCCTCTCCACATAGGCCCGAAACAACTCCATATTTGTTTTGCAGTTCCTTCAGTCCAAACTTCTACTGGTGATTTAAAACCATAACTTCCACATGCAAGTCTTAAGTCTTGGTGAAAGTAATTAGATGCATCATTATATACAGAAGGTGCATCTATAAAACCTAATCCGTATTCTTGAAAATTGTATTTGTAATCGTCATATTTTTCTAACACCTCTTTCTGCAAGTCTTTCTTTGCAGTCATACTTTTATATGGGTCTGAATCCCTAAGTGCGAGAAATGTTTTTCTCATTTTTTCTTTTGATATATCTTTAAATGGGAATGGAGGTCTTTCAGTTGCAATGTATTCTGATAAGACTTCACGAAAATGTTCTTTACCATATTCGTTAGTAATAGACTCAAAAGTAGGATTATCCATTATAGGCAATCCTACTTCATTTGAGTGTTCTTTAAGAACCGAATAGAGTTTAGATGTTTGCAAGGACATTTTCTGGCGTTGATACTTCATAAGGGTCTGAATCTATATTATCAGATTGTCCTTCTTCTGTAAAGACCTTTTCAACAACATTATCGTTTACAACGATTGCATATCTCCAAGACCTTATTCCAAATCCTACATTTGCCTTTGCTACTGAAGCACCAAGTAATTCAGTAAACTCACCATTACCATCAGGCAACGGATAAACATTCTGAATATTTTGGGATTCAAACCATGCATTCATTACGAATGTATCATTTACTGATAAACAGTAAACTTGTTCTACACCTTTCTCATTAAACTCTGAAAATTTCTCGTCAAAGCCAGGTAATTGGTAAGTTGAACATGTTGGTGTGAATGCTCCAGGCAGTGCAAATATCACTACTCTTTTCCCTGCGAATTGTTCAGTTGTGTTTAATGTTTTAAACTCCCCTTCAACTCTCACTGGTAAGTTAACACTCGGAAGTGTATCTCCTACATTTATCATAATAATCTCCTTTATATAAAGATACACCTATTATACAATATAACAGGTGTATCGTAAAGGGGTTTTTTAAGAAATATTGATTTCTTGAGGTTTGTCTTCTTCGGGGATTAATCTCTCCAAACTAACACTTAGAACACCATTCTTCATATCTGCACCTTTGACTTCAATATCGTCTGCAAGTGTAAATGTTCTTTTGAATGAACGTGTTGCTAATCCTCTATGAACATATTCCAGTTCATCTTCCTTATCAATTTTTCCTTCAATGGTAAGAAGTTCCTTTTCTTTAGAAATAGATATTTCCTTCTTATCAAATCCAGCCACTGCCATTTCGATACTGAAATTTTCTGCATCGTGTTTTACAATATTGTAAGGTGGATAGTTAGTATTAGAAGGTGCGTTTGCACGTTCTAGTAGTTGAAGAGTTCTGTCGAACCCGATTGCGAATGGGAATGATTTCCCGAAGACATCGTCATAGATAGTCATAGTTTTCTCCTTTATTAAGCAAGTTATTGTTATGTGACCCCTAATGGGCATCACAATGGTATTTATAACACCATACTACTATTATAAGGACTTTTTTTGAAATTTCAAGGGGTTTTTATAATTTTCTGCATCTTTCTTTTGCATTACTTAATATATGATAATTACTTGCAATCACCATAGACATTAAGAAGTTCATCTGATTCATATCGTATGGTGTTATCCTCTCATTTTTAATATCTGAATTTATAGCAGGAATGAGAATTGCAGTCTTAAATGCAAACATTTGTGGAACTGAAGGTGATTCACCAAGGAAAGGATTTAGTTCTTTGACACAATCATATTTGAGACCACGATATGTGGTATAGATATCTGCAAGTTGAAGTGTTATAAATGCAGTCCACTGAAGATTACTAGGTTGTTCAGATAGTGTAAACCACGACTGGTTCTGATTTTCCTTTAACTGTAATTGAATCGACTTTAGTGAATGTTCTGTTTGGACACTGGAGATATGTTTCTTGTCCCAACAACACGTCCACCCCATCATAATTTCTTGTTTGTCCCTCGAGTCTAGCACCAAGGTTGACGGCATCTCCAATGACGGAATAGTCAAATCTAAGTTCTGACCCCATGTTTCCAACGATACACTCACCAGTGTTAATGCCAATACCCACATTGATAGGAGGGAGGCCGAGTGGTTTGAGTTCTTCATTAAGTTCCTTGGTTGCGATTAATATTTCTTCTGCAGACTTGACTGCCATCTCGGCATGGTCGGGACAATCTAAAGGTGCATTCCAAAAACTCATAATACAATCACCCATATACTTGTCGATTGTTCCATTATTATTTAGGATTATCTTTGTTTGCATGTCTAAGAACTTGTTAATTAGTTCTACCAATCCTTCGGGGTCGTCCTGTTTCATGTAGTGTTCGCTTATGGGGGTGAATCCACATATGTCCATGAACATGAAAGTTAA
>Ga0206131_10001082_pt1 | contig 36142 bp, 31 predicted proteins | sample Helgoland_Spring_FD_148636 | JGI IMG/M metagenome (GOLD analysis project Ga0206131, IMG submission 148636) | Pelagic subsurface seawater microbial communities from Kabeltonne, Helgoland, North Sea - Helgoland_Spring_Bloom_20160517_1 | ecosystem: Environmental > Aquatic > Marine > Epipelagic ... | reverse complement strand
TTTACTGGGGTTTTAAATGGAGTATTTTGAGAATTTACTGGGGTTTTAAATAGAGTATTATTTTGAGAATTTACTGGGGTTTTAATTTGTGTATTATTTTGAGAATTTACTGGGGTTTTAAATAGAGTATTATTTTGAGAATTTACTGGTGTATTAATTTGAGTATTATTTTGTGAATTTACTGGGGTTTTAAATAGAGTATTATTTTGAGAATTTACTGGTGTATTTATTTGAGTATTATTTTGAGAATTATTTTGAGAATTTGTTGAAGTATTATTTTGAGAATTTGTTGAAGTATTATTTTGAGAATTTGTTGAAGTATTATTTTGAGAATTTGTTGAAGTATTATTTTGAGAATTTGTTGAAGTATTATTTTGAGTATTCATTGGAGTATTCATTGGACTTGGGGTTTGACTTATTGTATTTTGATTATTTAATAGATTGTTATTTGAGGTATTAATTGTAGTATTTATTTGTTTATAATTTTCAATATTATATAATCTATTGTTATTAATTTCTATATTTTTTTTTTCATAAATTTTTTCAAATGTTAATAAAGCTTGTATAAAATATTTTTCACAAGTTGTATATAATTTTAATATATAATTTCTTATATTAGCTTCAATAATATTTAATTTTGATAATGTTAAGTCATAATGTAATATATATTTATCTTCTTTTTCGTTATATAAAAATATTTTTTTAAGTTCATGAAATAGTTTATTTTTATATTTTTCAGTCTCAAAATGTATTTTTTGTATCTTTTCTAAATAATTAATTATGTCTATATCATCTTTAGGGACAGTAATGCTATCTTTAAATAAATTAACATTACATTTTTTTATCGTTTTTAATTGTATAAGTTCAATATCATTAAATGATTTAATATTTGATGGTTTTACTTTCTTCCCTGTAAAAATCTGATAGAATAATATCAAATCTTTATCATATTTTTTTTTCATTTTACTACTTTTTTTAGTCCATTGTTTAGTTTTATTGTCATATATATCACAATATAATCTATCAAGTTCTTTTATTCCAATTTCTTCATTCAACTTTTTTAAATTACTAGAACATATTTTTTCTCCCGGATTAATTGTAACATTATCATTATTTATAATCAATTTATGTTTTAATATATCAATTCTTTTATGACATAAATTAAACGGATTAAACAATTGGTTTATTTTAGGTTTTACACCATAAGGAATATCTTTATAACTATCAAAATCCTTTAAATAAAACTCAATTTTTTTATAATTTTCGTCAAAATAATGATAGGAAGGGTCTAAAGTAGAAACAATAGCAGAATAAATAAGAATAATTTTCATATAATATTTACATATATTTCTTAACATTTTTTTTTTCATTTTATTATTTTTTGGTAATAAAGTAGATATTTTATTTTTATCAATGATATAAAAATTTTCAGATTTTATTTTATTATTTAAAAATCCAATATCTATAGTAGATAGGTTTTTAGTTAATAAAGACATAGTCAATATATACATATTATCATAATATTCTTTGTCTCCTAATTTAATAATATCAATAGTATTTTGAGTGAAAATATAATTAATAGCTATATTATCAATAAAATTTATAAATTCTTCTTGGTTAATATCATTGTTTGTATCATTTTTATTTGTAGTATTGTCATTTTTTTTTTCAAAAGAATATATATTACCCATTTGTATATATATATATATAAAATTGAATTAAATAAAGACATTATATTAAAATAATGTCATTAACAAAAGATATATGGAAATTATTTGATAGTCAAAAAAAAAATGAAAATAAAAATGTAATAGATAACATATCATTATGTACAGTTTGTAATAATATGTTAAAAATTACAGAAGATGGATTTTACTGTTGTTCTAATAATAATTGTGGAATAATTTATAAGAATAAAATAGACATGGGTTCGGAATGGAGATTTTACGGTAACGATGATAATAAATCGTCTGACCCTACAAGATGTGGTATGCCTATAAATCCTATTCTTAAAGAATCATCATATGGATGTAAAATTATTTGTAATTCTAAATCTTCATATGAAATGAAAAAAATAAGAAGATATACAGAATGGCAATCCATGCCATATAAAGAAAAGTCTAAATATGATGATTTTCAAATCATTACTACATATGCTGGTTTAGCTGGAATATCGAAATTAATAATTAATGATGCTATACGGTATTATAATATTATTTCAAGTAAAAAAACCTTTCGTGGTTTAAATCGTGATGGATTATTAGCAGCATCAATATATATATCATTTAGTATAAATCATAATCCAAGAACTGCAAAGGAGATAGCTGTTATATTTAAATTAGATAATACAAGTGCTACAAAGGGTTGTAAAAATGCTCTAAATATACTAAACATTATAGAAGAGGATTATCAAGATAAAACCACTTTAAATAATAGCACACCTTCTTCTTTTATAGATAGATATTGTAGTAAATTAGGTTTAAATAAAGAATTAACCCAGTTATGCTTATTTATAGCATCTATTGTAGAAGGTAATAACCTTATACCTGAGAATACACCTCATTCAATATCAACAGGTATAATTTATTTTGTATGTCAAAAATGTAATTTAAATATAACAAAAAATAATATTAATAATATTAGCAAGATTAGTGAGGTTACTATAAATAAATGTTATAAGAAATTAGAATCATTTGAGGATAAGTTCTTACCTAAACAAATAAAAAAAAAGTATAATATTATATAATGATTAAAACTCTATTTATTGTTCCTTATAGAAATCGAGAGGCACATAAAGTCCATTTCTTAAAATATATGGAATATTTACTCGAAGATTATGATAAAAATAGTTTTGATATATTATTAATACACCAAAAAGATGATAGGCCTTTTAACAGAGGTGCAGTTAAAAATATAGGTTTTATTTATGCAAGAGAGAAATATTCAAATTATAAAGATATAAATTTTGTATTTAATGATATAGATACTTTACCTTGTATAAAAAATACTTTTAATTATGAGACAAAAAATGGTGTCGTAAAACATTATTATGGGTTTGATGCATGTTTAGGTGGTATTTTTTCAATAAAAGGAGCGGATTTTGAAAAAATAAATGGGTTCCCTAATTTATGGACTTGGGGATTTGAAGATAATATAATATATTATAGAGTTATGAAAGAGTTGGAACTAGATAGAAGTCAATTTGTTAAATTTGGTAATATGGAAGTAATACAAACTATAGATTCTTTGACTAAAATAACAGAAAAAACAATAAGACCTGTAAAAGAATTGATGAATAACAATAATGGTTTAAGTAATATAAAAAATTACGTTTTTAATTATAATATAGAAGAAAAAATGGTTGATGTAGAATATTTTGATTGTGGTTTAGAAATACCCTCAAAAGTAATTTCAGTAAATCTTGATAAAAAACAAGATAATTTGAAAAATAATGTAAAAAATAAAATTTGCAAAATGAATTTTATAAATTAATTTATAATTAGTATATAATGATATTAAACCTTTTATGTGGTCCAACAATTACATATGTTTTTTTTACATTAATACATATATTTACAGATATATATAAAGGTAATGATATTAAATTATTAGTTATTTCAGGAATATTTTATACAATTTTATTACAAATATTATGTATGAAAGGTTTAAACATAATAGCGTGGATAATAGTATTTATACCTATTATTATGTATACTTATACAACAATAGTTATTTTTTCTGTATTCGGATTAAATCCAAATGAGAGAATTAAACATTATTTAATATAATATTAAAAATATAATAATCTATATATTATTAATGAATGAATATAAATTAATAAATAAATGGCGTTTTTATATTCATTTACAAAATACGAGTGATTGGAGTATTGGAAGCTATCATAATATAATGGATATAAGATATATGAATGATGCTATATCTTTATATGAATATTTGGGAGACGAAATATTAAAAAGAGCATTATTATTTGTAATGAAGGAAAATATAGAACCTTTGTGGGAAAATGAATCCAATAAAAATGGAGGTTCGTTTTCATTTAAAATACATAATAAGGATATGAATCGTATATGGAAAATTATTTATTATAAATTATTGGGAGAAACATTATGTAAAGATAAAAATATAATGAACAAGGTAACAGGTATATCTAATTCTCCAAAGAAAACATTCACTATTATAAAAATATGGATGACTGATTGTGATAATATAAATTCAAACATATTTAATCTAGGAATGATAGATCTAAAAACTTGTATGTTTAAAAAACATAATCCTGAATATTAATTATAAAGGTTTTTCTAATGGAGATAACCCTAATCTTAATTCTCCCAATGAAGCAACGTTATACTTAATAATAATTGGTAAATCATTGTCTATATATATTTCTATTTGATTACATAAATTTGTGCATTTAACAAAATAGTTTAAATTTTTCAAAGAAAAGAACCCTTGTATTATTTTATCTGGTTTACTTTTCATATCCATAGACTCTGACTCCCTTCTAATAATTTCTGATGATGCAAAAGTGCCATTACTTTTAAATATTAATTCATTATTAAGAGATTTTATTTCAACCTTATCAGAAATAGAGTGTAAATCTCTTATTATTTTTTGAAAATCATTAGAAGATATATTAATAACAGACGAAAAGTTTACATCAGGTATGTTTAATTCTTCATTATCAGGTTCTATTAATTTTAATTTTTGAATTTTACATTGTTCTTTATTTTTATTTTCAAATTGTAATGTTAAATATTCTACTATACCATCATTATATTCATCTTCATCTATATAAATTGAAAGAGTTTCTTCATTGTCTATATTATTAATAAGTTTGAATAAATGTTGCATATTAACTCCAATAATAATTTTATCTTTATTACATTCATAATGTTCGAAATTTTCAGAAAATAAATTTAAATGAACAAGTATTGTATGTGATTTATCCATATTTATAATTTTTAAAGATTTTTCTGTAAATATTATATTTGTCTCTAATAAAATATCTTTTAGAGCCGTAATTAAAATTTTAAAAGGAGTTATTTGTACGGTTTTTATTAATAATATTTTTTTTTTTTCCATTATATTAGTAATTAATTATCTTTTATTTAATTATTAATATAACTAATTAACATAATTTAATGATAAATGATTACAATTTATTAATAATTCATATGTAGGTTTTATTATTTTTGTAATAAAAATCTTATAGTTACTACACGCTAATAATATATTTTCATTACATATATTTATATCGCTAAATAAAATCCCATCTATAATAAGATTTGGTATAAACCCCAAATAATTAAAAATAACATCTATATCATTATCAAATTTTTTACTATAAGTTATACTATTACATATATTTATAACTTTTAAATGATAATTAGATTTAATTGTAAATAGAATATTTGAAATTAAGATATACCATATTCTTTTATAATCTATTTTATTATATATTTTATTATAAAAAGGTATAATTTTTTTATTATTAAATGGTATTATTTCATATAACATTATATATCTACTTATTTCAACAGGTAAAAAATTATTTAATATTTTACAACAAAAAGTAAATTTTTTAAAATTATTATTATAATTCTTTCTAATTTTACATAATTCATTTATATCAAATCTAACATTAATGTTTTCTTTTATATAGAACATATGTGTATTATTTTTTATTTCAAAACTTTTATTTTTTGATAAATTATAAAATGTTTTGAAAGGTATTAAGATATTAAAATTTTTATATTCCATTTTCTATTATAAATAAATAAAATTATACAATATATATAACTAATAAAATTGATATGTATATAAATCATTATTTTAAATAATGATGTCCGATAACCAAGAAAGTGCATTTAATAAGTATTTAGATGGTGAAAATGTATTTATAACAGGACAAGGAGGAACAGGTAAATCATATTTTATAAAAAAAATATATGAAGATTCTATAAAAAAAGGTAAAAATATAAATGTTACAGCATTAACAGGGTGTGCTGCTTTATTATTAGATTGTAAAGCTACAACTATTCATTATTGGTCTGGTATTGGTATGGGTAATTTAAATGTAGATGATTCTATTTATCAAATTAGCAAATATAAAAAAAGAAAAAATTGGATTAATTGTGATATATTAATTATAGACGAGGTAAGTATGTTATCAAGTGAAATATTTGAATTATTGGACAATATAGGTAAAAAAATAAGAAAAAATAAGAAACCGTTTGGTGGTATTCAATTAATATTTTCAGGAGATTTTCATCAACTACCTCCAATATCTTATAATAAATTTTGTTTTGAAATTCAATTATGGAGTGAATGTTTTAAAAATGAAGTATTATTTACAAAGAATTATAGACAAAATGATGATGAAGACTATAAAAATATTTTGACTGAAATTAGAAATGAATGTTTAAGTGATAAAAGTAAAGATTTATTACTACAATGTATAAATAAAAAAAATCCAGATAATATCGAACCTACTATATTAGTCCCAGTAAAAAAACTTTCGGATAAAATAAACCAAGAAAAAAATAATAATATTAATGGGAAATCTAAAACTTATAAAATTTCATTTATTAAAAAATGTTCTAAAATTATTGAATTAGAATTATTAAAACAAAGAAAGAGTATAATTATAGAAGATGTTCTTGATTTAAAAATAGGTTCACAAGTAATGTGTATAATTAATTTAGATCAAGAAAATGGAATTATTAACGGTAGTCAAGGTAAGGTAATTAATTTTAATGATAAGGATGAACCAATCGTAAAATTCTTTTACAATAATATAATAAAAACTATAAGCATTAATAATTGGTTAAATGATAAATATAATGATAATGGTATAAAACAAATACCTCTTATTTTATCATGGTCAATAACAATTCATAAATCACAAGGAATTACTCTTGAATACGCCAATATAAATATTGGACAAAATGTATTTGAATGTGGGCAATCATACGTAGCACTTAGTCGTGTGAAAAGCTTACAAGGGTTATATATTAAAGATATCGATTTTAATAAAATAAGGGCTAATAAAAAAGTAGTGAATTATTATTCAAAATTTAATTAATCTTTCTGGTTGAAATCTTAGAAGATACTAAATAAATAGAATTTTCAGTAATAATAATAAATTCTTCACCCACTTTGTATATTTTTGATATTGGACTGGTATATTCTTCGGAATTTCTTACAAGTATTTTTTCATCATTATCTTTCACACCGATTAATGCTTTTCCGTTAATGGAATCATTCCAATAGTCCATCATTATAGGTTTATCTTCATTGCAAGCAATTTTAGAACAATTGTTCAAGGACTTAATACTAGGATAATTAAATTCATCTGCCATATAATAATTATTATAGGTTTTCTTTTTTTATTTTTTACGCATATATTATTTTTTTTATTTTCTTTTTATTTTTTTTAGGTTTTTCTATATATTCACATTCGTATATTTCTTTAAAATTTTCATTTAAAATTGTTTTTATATATTCATATATAACAAATAATTCTTCATTTTCACATTTTCCTACAATTAATATACTACCTGTTCTAAATATCATAAATGAAACATACCTATTATCTTTTAATTTATATTTACATTGAATTCCAGGATAACTACACGAATCAAAATTACATTTTATAGATGCATTTTTTTTCATAATTCTAAATAAAACCTCTCTATTTATATAGTAATTACAATTAAAATTTGAATTTACTAAAATTGTTTCTCTTTTATCTTTTACTTCCGTTATTTTACATGTATAAAAAGGTTGTAAAAGTTCAATTATAATTCTTGAACTAATTTCAATCGTTTCTTCGTTTTGAATACCCGGAATCTCAACTTTACCAGAATTAAATAATTTTAAATGTATCTCCTTAAATTTATTATTTATTTTAATTCTATATATGATAACATAACAATTATAAAATGCACTTTTGCTTTTTTTATTATATTTTATCATATCATTTTTAGATATACCAATACTAACTTTTCTAACATCTTTAAACATAATTCTACCATTAGGGTTATCGATTTGATTTAATATTTTAATATCTATCGGAAGAGTTATATTTTTAATATTATTATCAAATATAATTACTTCTTCTTTTTTTGTAAAATTAAATTTCATTTGTTTTTTTATAACTCCAATCTTATAATCATCATATGATATCATAGGTATTTTCCAAAATATATCTTCTAAATTTATTTTTATATTAAAAAATAAGATTTTTGTTTTTGTAGATATATTTATTTTAGAACATGTTGGAATTATATCAGGAACATTTTCTTTATTTTTATAAACAACTTTTTCATTTGTATTGTTAAGAAAATTACTCCATTCGTCATCAATGTTCATTAATATTATTAATAATAATATATTAAATCAATTTTGAAGATTAATAAAATATTTAATAAAAACTTTATTAAAAAATTTGTAATCAGGGTTATATAATAATTCTTCCATATAATTTATAACCTTTTCATCTATATTATAATTATTAATCATATAAATGAAGATTGATTCAAAAATATATTTTTTATCATAATTTTTATATTTTGATAAATAATAAGGGTTATCATTCTCACATATATTTTTAATATCCTTAATTTTAATATATTTATAATAATTATAATTATATGACTCGAGACAATTTATCATACATCTTATATCAGGTTTATTTGTATTAATAATATTATTTAATATATCTGGTTTTATTGATATATTTTCATTCTTTATAATATTATTTAAATATTCATTATAATTTATATCATTATAAAATCTTAAAATATTACATTTATTTCTTAATTCTGGAATAAGCTTACTTACATAATTACATATCAAACAAAATTTTACATTTTTATTATCTAATAATGATATAAGCGAGTTCTGTGCTGCATTAGTCATTGAATCAACCTCGTCTAATACAACAAATTTAATTTTTTGAATATTATACATATTATTTGTATTTACAAATGTATATAAAATATTTCTTATTACTTCAATACCTCTATCATCTGAAGCATTTAAATGTATTATATTATTTTTCATACCATATTTATCCTTTAATTTATTTAATAAACAAATAATAGTTGTTGTTTTACCTGTTCCAGGTGGTCCATAAAATATAAGATTTGGAAAATACAATGTATTGATTATATTATTAAATATATCTTTGTATGTATTATTAAATTTTATGTTATAAATATCTGTTGGTCTATATTTTTCTATCCAGGGTGTCATTTATTAATAAAATAAAACTATTTAAATTTATATTTATTTAAATGTTATTATGTCTGAAGAAAAAATACCAAAAAAAAGAGGAAGAAAACCTAAAGGTGGTAAAATAATAAAAAATGTAAATATAATTACAGACAAGGTTGATGTAAAAAAAAATATTATTTTACATTTAAAATGCTTTAAAACAGACATTAATATAAATGGTTACGATAGTATTGTTCATGATGTTGAACCTTTTGTAGAAGATAATAATTTCCAAGAATTTAATTATATCGAAACTAAAGAAAAGTTAAATACGGATAATGATTTTAATGAAAAAACAAACGAAAAAGTAAATTTTGATATAAATAATAAATTAAATGAATTAGAAAAAGATTTAAATAATAATAACATTACAAAAAAATCTGATTGTTTTTGGTGTACGTGTGGTTTTGATACACCTATAATTTTTATACCAACCTATATCAAAAATAATAAATATCAAGTATATGGTAATTTCTGTAGTCCTGAATGTGCTTGTAGTTATTTATTCAATGAACACATTGATGATTCAATTAAATATGAAAGATATCAATTATTGAATTTTTTATATGGTAAAATATATAATTATAATAAAAACATTAAGTTAGCACCATCACCTTTCTATATATTAGATAAATATTATGGTAATTTATCGATTAACGAATATAGACAGTTATTATTATATGACAGATTATTAATAATTACTAATAAACCTTTGACTAAATTCTATCCTGAATTACACCAGGATAATGTAGACTTCGAACCAATATACAATAACAAAATTTCAATGAGAAAAAAGGTATCAGTAGATAAAAATAAAAAAATAAAGGATGTTTTTCATATGTAATATGTTTCTATTTTTTTAACATGGTTTATATCATCAACTTTATTTAAACTATTTACTTCATATGGTTTCCATTTTTTTAATTCAGGTATATAAATACAAGTTACATATTTATTTATTTTCTCTTTACTTCTTTTTTTTTCATTATCATCAATGTCTTCATCACTATGTTCATCACTCTCTTCATCGCTATGTTCATTAGTCATATAATGTAGTTTATTTTTAAATATATTATTTAAAAATTCGCTTGTTTTGATGTCATTTACACATGCTTTATTATAATAACCATTATTCAAATATAAATTATAGACATTAAATAATTCGGTATCTTGTTTTATTATAAAATTTGAAAATAAATTTTTTAATAGAAACATTTTATTTCTTTTATATTCTAGAATACTATATATTGTGTATGGGACATTAGAAAAAGAATATATAGATTTATCTTTTGTTATATAAGGTAGTTTTATAGAAAATGTATTTTTTATTCTTCTTTTATTTATTTCATACGTTAATATGTATAATAAAATATCTAAATTAGATATTTCATTCTTTATTAATTTATTTTTATATAAAATTAATTTTTCAACGATAAATTCGTTATTTATAAGAGTTCCATATAATATTGTTCCAAGAGATAGAACTATATTATAGCTAATATATACGTATTTTACAAAAACACTATTTTTATATAATAAACAAACGGGTTCATTATCTTTATATGTAAAATAAAGAAAATATTTTAAACCTTTGGGTATTAATAAGTAAATATCGCTAGATAATTTGTTTGTATATTTATATTTTATTTGTTTAATATGTTCCATTATAATAATATTATTAAATATTTTTAAGTTTATTTAATGCATTGTTTAATTCATATATAGTATTGTTTATATTATCATCTTCTTCTACAATATCTTCTATGATATATTTAAATTTTTCTTCATTGTCGTATAAATCCATAATATCTATATTTAAATAATACAATATAAAATGAATTATAATACATATAACTAAAAAATAAATTATAAACTTAATCATAATTAATATATTTAATATTATATTTTAATATAAACGAAATAATATTATTAATAACCTTATCTTCTAATTTATCAATTACAAAATAATATTCTATATCTTTTAAGTATACTTTTTTAATTAAAATTATTTTTTTATTAATTATATATTCATAATACTTTTCATTAACTTCTATAGAATTGTATGGTATATAATATTTTTCGTCTGATTTTTTTTCTTCTGAATCATCTATTAAAAAATTATAATTTTTATATACATGTATATATGAATTATATGATATATTTTTTTTATACAATCTATCATTTTCAAAGTAATATATACCATTATCACTGTATATATTTATTTTATTTTCTTTATGTGTAAAATTAATATTTTTAATATTAATATTATTAATATACAACTTCATTAAATAATGATATATTATATTATTTAAATATTTATTTGTTAATATAATAATGTATGATGTATTAATTATTGATATTACTGGTAAAATAATAACAAAAAATATTATAGACGATAATTATTTATATAAATGTTGTAATTATAGAAATAATAATGGGTTTCATTTAATACATAAATGGTCTTTAAATAATTCAAATTATGAATTATATGGAAAAAATAAAGGAATAAAAAAAAATATAAATAATATAAAATTACAAGATATAGATATATTATATGGTAAAATACTAATTATAAAAAAAAATTCAAATAATATTTTAGAATCTATAAATTTAAGTGAATGGGAAAACGTTCATAATAGTATTGTAAATAATACATATGAAAATATAGAAATTAATGATGAAAATTTAAAATACGAAGAATATGAAAAGGAATGATTACAATAAATATTTGTCAAGTTTTGTTTTATTTATTAATGCATCGTGATAACCAATTATATATAATTCATACCCACTAATATTTATATTTGTTATTCCAGGAATAATTTTTTTAGGATATCTTCCGAACATATCATATGAAATACATAAACAATTATCTTTTATATTATCTTTTATGTACATATAATAGTATAACCCTCCATCAAGTCCTATTTTTCCCCTATAGAATTTTATAAAATCATATTGAGTTACATATGGAACAAATGAACTTGACATACAAGAATTTATTATATCTTTTACTGATATGAAATGGTTTATTTCATATAAATTATTTAAATTATTTGTAATACCTATACTTTTATTTTTTAATTCAAGTTCATTGAAAAAAATATTTTTTTCAAAATTTTTTTTCAAAATTAATACATTTTTTGGCATTTTATTATTACACATAATATTATTCCTAAATAAAGATAATAAATATACATTAGAATTATTTTTTATTTTGTTTTTTATAGATAAAAATATAACATTCCAAGAACCTGATGAAAATCCTATTATTTTTTTATTTTTAATATTGTAATTATTTCTAATAAAATGACAAATACCCAATGTATAAAAACCATAATTCCCACCTGGTTCTATTATAATATCGTAATTATATAATTTATTATTTTTTTTATATAAAACTTTATAAATTATTATACTAATTATTATAGTAAATACTAATATAATTTTCATTATTTATATATTTTTTTCATTATTTATATATTTTTTTCATTATTTATATATTTTTTCATTATTTTTTCATTAGATAATTATCTAATATTTTTTTATGTTTTAAAGCATCGTGATAACCTAATATATATAAATCATAACTTGAAATATTTTTTTTCTTTAATCCTTTTATAAAACCTCCTTTCCATCTATTAAACATTTCATAAGAAATTATAAGAATTTTTTTTTTATTTTTTTTTATTTTTTTTTTCAATATTTTGTAATATACTATACCTCCGTCAATACAACATTTACCTCTATAGAAATATAAAACATCAGAATATGTTATATATGGCACAAAAGAACTTCCAATACAAGCATCCATAATATCTTTTACTGATACAAAATTATCGATTATATTCAAAGTTAAATTGTTATTTGTAATCCCAATTGATTTATTATTTAAGTCTAAATCATTTATTTTAATTGTTTCTAAAAAATTGTTTTTTATTGACAATAAATTTGTTTTTATATCGGTATTACAATAAATTTTATATTTAAAAATGTTTAACAATAAAATATTTAACAATTCGTTTTTTAGTGATAAAAATATGGTAATAAACGAACCTGCTGAAAATCCTATTATTTTTTTATCTTTAATATTATAATTATTCTTTATGAAATGACATATCCCTAACATATAAAAACCATAATTCCCACCAGGTGCGCATACAATATCGTAATCATATATACGATTTATGTTATTATAATGGTAATATATACGATTTATGTTATTATAATGGTAATATAAAAATATTATAATTATTATAATACAATTATAAAACATATATTATAATTATAACTTAATCTTATATTATAAATAAAATTGATAATAAAAATAAAATCTTATATTATTTAATGTTTATTACCGAACCTGAAATTTTCCGTGAAAATGTAAGAAAAAAAATTAATGTATTTTTAAATAATGAAAAAAAAACCATTAATATAGAAAGAAGTATTTATAATTATTCAATTCATAAAGCTATAAAAAATAAAACATTACAAAAATGGAATAATAATTTATTTGTTATTATTTATTTAGATAAATTAAAAATGATTCTATGTTTTATAAAAAAAACATATTATTTAGATAAATTATTAAACGACGAAATACAAACATCTAAAATAGCTTTTATGTCTTATAGTGATTTATATCCAGATAAATGGGAGAAATTAATAGAAGATAAGAAATTAAGATTGGAAAATAAATATTTCCCAACAATTGAAGCGTCAACTGATATATTTAAATGTAGAAAATGTAAAACAAATAAATGCACTTATTATCAATTACAAACAAGATCGGCGGATGAACCAATGACTACATTTGTAACTTGTATTGAATGTGGTAATCGCTGGAAATGTTAAATTATTTCTAAATCTTTTACATTCCAATATTCATATTTTCCATTAGGTAATGGTCTTTTAATTATAAAAGGTATCCTTTTTTCTTTTAGTTCTTGTTCTGCTATTAAAGAAGGTTCTAAAAACATATTTGAATTTACATAAGGTGTTGAACCCTTATTTATTTGTGTTACTCTTAAACCAATTAATTTGGTCTTTTCATATTTACTTAATATAGGATATGTTTTATGATTATCATCTATAATAATACCATTTTCATCTCTTTTAATTAATGATAATTTATACATTTCATCAAAACTAATATGTATATCTTCTGGATGATAAGTCTCAATATAATTCATATTTTCAAAACGTCTAAATTCTTCAACATCTTCTACTTCGTAATCTTCGTCTTCTTGAGATATTATATCATTTTTATATTCTTCTTCTTCTTCTTCTTCTTCTTCTTCTTCTTCTTCTTCAACTTCTTCTTCTTCTTCTTCTTCTTCTTCTTCTTCTATTTCATCAGGTAGTTCGTATATTTGTTCTTCTTCATAATCTCCAATATCACTCATTATATAATTAATAACAATATAATTTTAAATCAATTTTAAGGTTTCCATAAAGTATCACATACAACACACATATACATATATTTCATATCTTCTTCATTATACCGATAATAAATTATATCTTTATCTTTAAAATCTACATCCTCTTTATTCTTATTTGTATTACAATCTGTATTTGGACAATTCATATTTCTAATATGAGGTATTGTTGGGTCATGTTTTATATTTTTATTAATATTAATATTAATATTTGTTTTTTTTTCATAAGTAATGTCTTTAATTAATTCTAATTCATCGATGTTTTCAATTTCACCACATTTTCTACAATAATATAATAATGTGGTTTTACCTTTGTCTTCTTCTTCCACATTAATTTTGAAGTATAACATATTATCACATACATTGCAAAACTTCATTATAATAATGATATAAATTATTTTTTAATCAATTTTAATTACTATTATAAAAATTGATTAAAAATAATTTATAACTAATATATAATAATGTCGCTTGAAAGATTTTTAAATAAACTATATACTAAAGATAAAAACTTTAATTATACAAAAATAAAGAATGATAAATTTAACATTTCAGGAGGGACGTATAGTATCCCATTAGATAAAATGAATGAATTTTACAATGTTTATAAAAAATACGTTTTATTAGAAAACAATCAGGCATATATTACCGAAAAACAACTGGAAGAAGGTCCTATTCTTATTGATTTAGATTTTAGATATTCTTCGGATGTAGAAGAAAGAATTCATAAAAAAGAAGATGTAATGAATTTGATAGATTATATATTTGACATTATTACTATTGTAAAAAATATAACAAATGAAAAATTAAAATGTTATATTTTTGAAAAAAAAAATGTAAATACATCATTAGAAAATGTTACTAAAGATGGAATTCATATTTTAATTAATCTTAAAATGGATTTTTTTGAAAAAATTATTCTGAGAAACAAATTATTAATGGGTATTTCAGAAGTTCTATCTAATTTACCTATTATTAACACATGGGCTGATGTTATTGACGAAGGTGTTATGAAAGGTATAAATAACTGGCAATTATATGGTTCGCGAAAACCAGGCAATGAACCATATGAGTTGAAATATTATATAACTGCTAAATATAAAGAAGGTTGGGATATTGTAGAAAATAAATTTGATAATAATTATATATATAATAATTTTGAAGAATTAACCGCTAGAAATTATAATTTAATTTGTATAAAAATGAACGAAAATATAATTAAAGAATATAATCTTATTAAAAATAATAGGGAAAAGAAAGATATTAAAAATAAAGTTAAGGTTTTAAGTAATATTACTTCTGAAAAACAACAATTTGAAATAGAATCAGAACAAGAATTAGATACATATATTGAAGAAATCATGACTAATTTACCTTTAAATGAAGAATATATTAAACAAGCACATTTATATACTATGATATTAGATGATTCGTTTTATAGGTCTGGATCATATAATATATGGATTAAAGTAGGAATGGCTTTGAAAATTACAAATAATAAATTATTTATTTCATGGGTTAAATTAAGTTCAAAATCAAAAGATTTTGAATGGGATTCTATTCCTCAAATGTATAATATGTGGGTAAATTTTAATAATGATGGTTTAACTATAAGGTCTATTATTTATTGGGCAAGAGATTCAAATTTTAAAGAATTTGAAAAAATAAGGAATAAATCTATTCAAAAATATGTTCATTATTCTTTTAATAATCAAACAGATTATGATATAGCAAATGTTTTATATCATTCATATAAAGAATCATATGTATGTGTTAATATTAAAAATAATATATGGTATGAATATACTTTTAATAAATGGGATGAAATCGACAGCGGAACAAACTTAAGATTTAAACTTTCAAATGAAATATTTGATTATTATAATGATTACCACAAAGATTTAATAAGACAAAAAGACAAGTTTTTAGAAAATACAGAAGATGATGAAATAAAAACTTTGAGAAAAGAGTTTGATAAAATATCAAGAAAAATAAAAACTTCAAACGAAAAGAGCAACATTATGAAAGAAGCAAAGGAAATCTTTTTCGACAAAGAATTCTATACTAAATTAGATTCAAATCTTTATTTAATAGGTTGTTTAAATGGAGTATTAGATATTAAAAATAGATTATTTAGAAAGGGTTCTCACGACGACTATATTAGTATGTCTACAAATAATATATATAAACCATTAGAAGAATATTTAAAGACGGATAAAAAGACTATTGATGAAATTAATTACTTTTTTGAGACATTATTTCCAGAAGAAGAATTAAGGAATTATATGTGGGAACATTTAGCGTCTACATTGGTCGGAACAAATGATAATCAAACATTTAATATATATACGGGTACTGGTGCAAATGGTAAATCAAAATTAGTTGAGTTAATGTCTAAGGTTCTAGGCGATTACAAAGGAACAGTTCCTATTACGTTAATTACACAAAAAAGAAATACTATTGGAAGCACTTCTTCAGAAGTAGCGCAATTAATAGGTAAAAGATATGCTGTAATGCAAGAACCAAGTAAAGGAGACAAAATTAATGAAGGTATTATGAAAGAAATAACAGGTGGAGATCCTATTCAATGTAGGGCATTATTTAAAGATAGTATTACTTATACCCCACAATTTAAATTAGTTGTATGCACAAATACATTATTTGATATAACCAGTAATGATGACGGAACATGGAGAAGAATTCGTGTTTGTGAATTTAAAAGTAAATTTACAAATAATCCGTATAAAGACAGTCAATACCCTAAATCAGATTATCCTTATCAATATAATATAGACTATACAATAGATACTAAGTTTAAATTATGGTCTCCTATATTCCTTAGTATGTTAGTTGATATATGTTTTAAAACACAAGGTAAGGTTAATGATACACCTTGTGTAATAGAACCAACCAATAAATATAGAGAAAAACAAGATGTTATTTTAGAATTTTGTAGATCAAATATCGAAGAAGGTCCTGATAATACATTCCCAAAATTACAAATATGTGTTATTAAAGATTATTTTAAACAATGGCATATTAATCAATATGGTAACACTAAACAACCAAATGGTAAAGAAATATCTGATTATTTTAATAAAAAATATGGTAAGTATCCAACAAAAGGATGGACAAATATTTCATTAAAAGAAGATGATTAAAGTATAGCATTCTTATTTTCTCTATTATTCTTAAATTCCTTTAAATTTTCTATACCTATTTTTATTATATTAAATACAAATGGATAAATATATACAGGTAACATTATTAAAAATATATATATATACCAATTACCTAATATATTTATTTGTTTATTCATGTATAAAATGATTAACAATGTTACAAATAGAAATATATATAGATAATTCATTATTTCATTTATTTTTTCTAATTTATATTCTTCTTTTTCTCTATAATATATTTCTCTTTCATTTGTCTCTGGACTTCTTTTATTTTTATAATCTTCAATATCTTCTAAATAGGATAAAGTTTTTAATGAATTCTCTATTGAATTATAATTTCTATTTATTTCAGGGGTTTCTTCTTCTTCAGTTTCTTTATTAAAATTATATCCTTTACATTTTTCATATTGATACTCTTTAATCTTTTTTTTTCTCTTTTTTAACATTTTATTGTATTTATTTTCCCAACCATCTTCGTAATATTTCTCAAAGACTTTCTTCTCTAATATGTCTAACTTTTCATGAAAACTCTCTCCAGATTTTATTTTTAGTTTGTAATCCTTCATTGAAAGTTCTTTTATCTGTTCTTTATTTAAATTAATATTAATCATATTTTGGTCATCTATTTTAGCAATAAAAGCACCACAAACTTCTTTAATTTCCAATTGGTCTTTTATATTATTTATTGTTTCAGAGTCTATATTATTTTCTTTTAATATTTCTACTATATCAGTAACTTCGTCTGTAATATTATTGTCTATTTCAGAATTATTTAAATCTTCTATACCCTCTTTTGTATAAAAAATTTTATTTAATATAATTATAACAACCAAAAAATATAATAATTTCATTATATATAATGAAATTATTAATTCTTACCTAAATATTTTATTTTTTCGAATTATTTTTATATATAAATATATAATAAAAATATAATAATATAATAAAAATTATAACCTTTAAATATACATAATATACGTTATTTTTGTATAAACTTTTTGTATTTTTATTTAATGTTTCATTAGAATCGTTCAGTCCATTTAGCCCATCTATTTTATAACGTATAGTTTCATTAATACAATTGTGGATATTGTCTGTATTACCTTGGTCTAATTCATATTCTTTTGAACCTTTATTTATATCACATATATTTGACATTATATTATACTTATATTAATTAAATACAGTAACGATAGTATTCATTTAAAAACGACGCCTTTTCATATCTTAAAATTTTACATACGTCCCCGGGTTTTAAGAAAATTGCGTTTGCTACAGGGTCAAATCTACTTATTTCGGGTATCTGTGAATTATTTGTTATATTATATTTATTATAAAATTCTTTCTTTTCGTCGTCGGTTAGTTTAATATGTTTTGGTACATATTTATGTTCTAATATTTTAAATTGTAATGAATATAAATTAAACAAATGAACATAATTATCAAATTTAGCATCAGTTTTTAAGAAAGATTGAATTGTATCTAATGTATAATCATTTAAAATAATAACAATAAAATCTTCCGTATTTAATTCTTTATCTTCTTTAATAGTATGAACTATTTCTTTTAAATTATTCTTATTAATATGAGTAAATGTTCTATAATTAATAAAACATTTAATATTTTCATTATTTTTAACAACAAAATCTAAGACTTCCTTATTAGTATCATTGTATTTTTTTATGTTATTATATATTTCTTTTGTTTCTCCTTCATACATAAAACCAGCATTTTGTAAATTATATAAAATGTTTTCAATACTCTTACGAATCCTACCTTCTTCTTCCATTATATAAATTATAATATAATAAGTTTAATTCAATTTTAATTATTATTAATTTTAATTATTTTTACCCCTTCATTGTCTTCATTTGAACTTTCTGAACTTTCTTGATTTGAACTTTCTGAACTTTCTTGATTTGAACTTTCTGAACTTTCTTGATTTGAACTTTCTGAACTTTCTTGATTGGGAGAGTATATTGGCATTTCACCTATTTCAACTGGTATTTCACTGGAGTCACCTATTTCAACTGGTATTTCACTGGAGTCACCTGTTTCAACTGGTATTTCACTGGCGTCACCTGTTTCAACCGGTATTTCACTGACGTCACCTGTTTCAACCGGTATTTCACTGGAGTCACCTGTTTCAACTGGTATTTCACTGGAGTCACCTGTTTCAACTGGTATTTCACTGGCGTCACCTGTTTCAAATTGTTCAGTTGAACTTTCTTGATTTGAACTTTCTGAACTTTCTTGATTTGAACTTTCTGAACTTGAACTTTCTTGATTTGAACTTTCTGAACTTTCTTGATTTGAACTTTCTGAACTTTCTTGATTTGAACTTTCTGAACTTTCTTGAGGCATTTCAACAGAACCTTCGAGATTTGGTAAATTTTTAGAAGTATAAACTTCTAATATTTCCGGTTTATTGTCTTGATTTAATATATTCGTTTTAGTTTCTTTTAAAATGTTATCATCTAATGAAAATTTATCAATAGTATCAGTTGTTATTATTCTTAACTGAACATTAATCGTGCTTAATTCTTGTATTAATAATTTTAAACTATAAGGAATTGTTACAATACTAAAGTTTTTACTATATTTAGTTATTAAATTTGGTGTTATATCTTCATTATCTATATTATTATACATTAAAGGTCCGTCTACGGAAGTGCTATAATACATATCATTTTTTGAGTTATAAACAGCAATTGAACCAGAATTATTACATATAGCCATCTTATATTTATCACCTCTATTCAACATGGAGTCTTTTAAAAAGCTTGTCATACCATGTGATATAACACCATCTCTTTCCATTTCACCCAATGCTAAACCACCATCATTTGCCCTTCCGCTAACAGGTTGTCTCGTTAATAATGTTCTAGGACCTTTTGCTCTATAATTTATTTTATCTTTAACCATATGTTTTAACCTCATATAGTATGTTGGTCCCATAAAGATATTACTTTCAATTTGTTCTCCTGTAATCCCATTATATAATAATTCGTTTCCCTTAGAATTATAATTATATTTATTTAATAATTTTCCAATTATTTCGTGTTTAGAACCTTTATTTTTAAACGCAGTGCTATCATAACTATTTCCATTTAAGAGACATAATTTTCCTGTAATTGTTTCAATTAATTGTCCTATGGTCATTCTACTTGGTAAAGCATGAGGGTTTACTATAATATCCGGTCTTAAACCTTCTTTTGTAAATGGCATATTCTCCTCAGGTATAAGCAAACCTATTGTTCCTTTTTGTCCACATCTACTACAGAATTTGTCTCCTATAGCAGGACTTCTGTCTTCTCTTATTCTTATTTTAGCTAATTTATACTTACCATTATGTGAGACAAATACTTTATCTACGTATCCTAATTGTCCTTTTTTTGGAACAATACTTTCATCTATAACACTTGTTCCAATATTAAGTTTTCCTATAACAACCTTCTTATCATTCATAAGAGTATTCTCTTTTATTAAACCTTTTTCATCTAATGATGAATAATCATAACCAATTTTTAAACTAGTTACATTTTCGTGATTATTATAGTTATCTATAATTTTACTTGGTTTCTCTTTAGATTTACTTATTTCTTCATGCGTCTCGTACATATTAAAATAGGTTGTTCTAAATAAACCCCTTTTAACTGCTGATTCGTTAATTAAAATAGCATCTTCAACATTATAAGAAGTATGACACATTATAGCAACAATTACATTTTCTCCGTAAGGGTGTTCTTCTTCATGAATATCATTAAAGTATCTTGTTCTAACTAATGGTTTCTGACCATAATTTAGAATAACACCCATTTTATCAATTCTATTTCTAAAATTTGAATGATATAAAGATACAGCTTGTTTAGCTTGTCCACAAGCGAATAGATTACGAGGAAGAGGGTTATTCTCTGGAAAAATTACTTGATTACCCATTATACCAAACATTAATGATGGATGTATTTCTAAATGAGTATTATCAGTTTTATCTATTGAATTTGATATATATAACATTTCAACTTCACTTGAATCAATATATTCTATAATGCCTTTATTTTCTTTCAATTTATCTATGTTTGTAAATTTATTAATATCATTATCATAACCCAACAAATTAATCCAACTTTTTTTGTCTATAGAATATTTGTCTCCTAAATTAGAATAATTGTCTCCTACATATATCAATGGTCGTATTAATCTACCTTCATCACTATTTATAATTATTGATTTATCTTTTCGGTTTTGATATATGCTAATAGAATAAGGTATATTACCATGACGTCTATTAAGAATAAATTCTGAGACAAATGAATCTTCATTTATTATTATACCTAGCCACAATCCATTTATAAATAATTTATAATTATCAATCAACATATAAGGTTTTATATTTTCTAGAGTTATAATTTTTGGTTTTAGATTATATGTTATCCAATCATATAATTCTTTTGAATCGTGTTCTTTAGATATACTACACGTCATACTCATATTTTTATGTAATCCTACATTTGCTCCATCAGGTGTGTCAACCGGATCAAGATACCCATATTGCGAAGCGTGTAACATATGAGGACCAACGATTTTTGAACTACCATCTATGTTTAAATTAAACTTTCTTAAATGACTTAAAAAGGAATTATAAGATAAACGATTAAGATCTTGTATTAATCCCAATCGTTTTGTATGAGCGTATTCACCCCAGTCACCTTTAAACCCTTTCCTAAACCCTAATTCAATAATATTATTATAAAAGTAATGGTCTTGTATTAAATTAAATATATTATATTTATTATCACTTCTAATTTCCGGGTCAAAATAACTATTTACTTTATTATAATAATATTCTTTTTCAATTGATAATCTAATATCATTATACATAATTTTTGAATATTCATTGAATAACTCTTTCATTAAGCCACCTGTTGTTTCTATTCGTTTAAACATATAGTTATCTCTATCCGTTAAAGGTTTATCGTTATGAATAGTTTTAATCATTTCTAAAACCATATTACCTATAAAATATGCCTTATTTTTATAATTAGGTGTATAGCTATCGTCTATTATAGTATCACTCATATGTGGTAATAAGTAATTAGTTAATATAACATGAACTTCATTTGAAGATTTTATTTTTGTAAATGTCTTAATAAAATTAATTGCATCAACCTGACTAAATATATAGTTTGTGTCATGAACACAAGGTATCAAATCAATCATATATTTTTTATTAACTTCAAAATCATTTAATATAATTTTAAATATTTCCTTATCTGATATTATACCTAATGCTCTCATTAAAATAAATAACGGTATTGGTTTTCTAACATTTGGAATATCTACTACTATATTATTATAGTAATGTGTAGTTGTATTCATTACACGCCTTATTGCTAAATTTCTTTTTGGTTTAGAATTATTTTTAGAGACAGATAATATCTCTACAGAATAATCATGTTTATTATCTTTTAGTTTTCTGATATATAATTGATTTTTTCCAAACCTTTCTTGTGGAACAATAACCTTTTCTTTACCATCTATTATAAAATATCCACCATAATCATGTCTACATTCTCCCATATTATATTTTATATCTCTTGTGAAATTATTCAAAATACATAAATTTGAATTTAACATTATTGGAAATTCTCCTAATGAATAATAATCAGATTCATTTAACGGATATGTTATAGTTTTTTTTATTGGCTTTTCGGTATCAAAAGATATTGTATATACAATATCTATTTTATATGATATTTTTGTGCTATATGATAAATTTTTCAATCTACATTCATTCGGATACAATGCCCTCTCATTATTTATAATAGGAAATGAATAATTTATTTTGTCTGTATTTATACCCCCTATATAAATATCTATTTTATATTTAAAATTTTTTTTATTATCGTCGCCATATTTTTCAAGATTTAAACGTATCGGGTTCATATCATTAAATATTTCCTTTATATCATTCTCGTAAAAATTATTACAAGACTTAATATGATGCTCAACAAATGAATTTTCTTTCATAAATTTATCTATAATTTCTTGATGTAATCCTTCAATTATATTATTGTTCATTTATATTTTTACTTATTTTATTTTTATTTAAAAATACATTTAACTAAAATTAAAAAAAATTATAGTATAAAATAAAAAAATTAAAATAAAAGGTAATAAAAATATAAACCAAGACAAATCCGTCCACCCATTCTTACACATTAAATCAAGTATAAAAGTCCAAAATAAGATATATATAGCGTTCAATATTATAATCATAGTATTGTTACCAACATTACAAGTATAATTTCCTATACATAATTTATCTGGAGAATTAATATTGCTTATACCTATAAACAATAATGCTAATATAGAAATTATAAAATATAATGTCGCTGGTGTGCATAAATCATATATATCAAATTTACTCCTCATTATATTATATATTTATATTTTTTTTAAATTATATCGACATGTGTTAAAAAATGTCTTCGGCAACATATATCTTTTAAATCAAGCTTATCTAATGCTAAACCTTCTTTTGTTTTTTTTACGTTTTCAGTATTTAAATATCTTACTTTTTCTTCTTCTTCTTCTAACATTTCTAAATATACTTTATATTTATTACCTATTACTTTACCGCACGTGAAACATTTAACTGGGATAATCATTATTATATTAATATATTTATTTTAATATCAATTTTTTTTTAATATAATTTTATAACCTTCTAATGTTTTTTTTCTTTCATATGTTAATCCTAGTCTATGAATACTATCATGACAATTTGAACAGATTGAAGATAAATTAGATTTATGATTTAAATTAATATCATTCTTCATATCTTTTCTATACTTCAAATGATGTATTTCATCTGCTATATTATTTTTACAAAATTCACATATAGATTTTATTTTATCTTTATTATATTTACTAGTTTTAAAAGATAATATATTATTATATGATTCATCGTATTTATTTCTAATTTCAAAAGCTCTTGTTAAAAAATTATCTGGAAGATTTAACGATTTACAAACCTCTAATCCATATATACTTTCACCTGCCCCGTCCTTTATTTTTCTATCATATACTAGAGTATTTAATTCAATATTATAATTAACCGTTAAATGTTTTAATACAATATTTTCCATTCTTTTTATTTCTTCAAAATACTGTATTTGATGAAAATGTGTAGCAAAAATAAATGAACTTTTCATTTTATACATACTCTCTAATCCTGAGACAAAAATACTTAATGCGGAATCTATCTCTGTACCAGAACATAATTCATCTCCTAAAATTAAACTATTAGAATTACAATATTTTAAAATAACTCTTAATTCGCTCATTTCTACAGCAAATGTAGATAATCCTTTAAATATATTATCATTTCCTATAATTCTTGTAAATATATATTCATATGGATAATATATTAATTTTTCACAAGGTGTGTATAATCCACATTGAGCCATGATAATACAAATTCCTATAGATTTAATTAAACTTGTTTTTCCTACTGCATTTGTTCCAAATAATAAAATACCTGTATCTTTTTCTCCTAAAGATATGTCATTTGTAACGAATATTTCATTTTTATCTAAATTTTCTATTAATGGGTGTCTGAGTTTCTTAATATTTAAAAATGAATTTGGATTTTCTTTTATAATTGGTTTAGAATAATTATAAGTAATTGCTATGTTTTTTTTTGTGTTTATAACATCTAATGTTTTAATACATTCTATAATATTAACAACATCTTCGTATAAAATATTTTGATTAAAATTATTATAAACAAATAATAAATATTTATAAAATGATGAACTATCCTCATTTAACTTTTTAGTTATATCTTTTATATAAGACCCGTCCAATGATACTGTTGTATTATTATACTCTTTGAATTCTATAAATGTGCTATCAAACTCAAAGTTCTTTCTTTCATTTGAATAAGAAGATACAAACTCTAATGTTACAACGTCGTTTAAATGAGGTTTTAATAATTGAGAACGTCTCTTTGTCATTAGAAGTAAAATATCATTAGAGGATTCGTGTATTTTTATTACACCTTTATTTCCTTTTTTATCTATTTTAACATATACCTTATTTAAATATTCTATTATTTTGTACATTTTGTCTCTTGTTTCTATTTTACTTTCAATAAACGAATCTAATTTTTTATCATTATTTTTTTTTATTAATCTTTCAATTATTTCTTCGTATTTATCAAAATTCGTAGTTTGAACCTGTGATAATACATCAATATTAAAATATCCTTCAATTGTTTTTATAATGGTATTTATCGATAATTCAATCTCTTTTATTTTTAAATATTCACATAAATAACTATCATCCTTTACTTCCGTAATAATAATATTAATCGTTTTGCAACTTTCATATAAATAAAAATATTCTATTGGATTTATTTTATTATGTATTTTTTTCCTTAAAATCTTTTCTATGTCTTTAATATTATTTAGATTCCAATTATAATTTTTATTAATTAAATGTTCTGTCATTTCATATGATTTATTTAACAACACTTTATTTTTTGTAGGATTTGTAAGAATTCTCTTAAATTCTCTTTTACCAATATAAGTTTTACATTTATTCAATAAAGTTATTATACTAGAAAAATCACTATCTTTACTTTGTTCATTATCGATAATGTTCAATTGTTTTAAGGATTGATTTGCTAAAACCAAATTATCATTATTATTATCAATAACCGGTTCATTTAATTTTGTAGTTAAAGAAGCGTTGTGTTGATTTACAAAATTTAATAAAAAACATAAACTATTAAAGGAATATATATTTTCAAATAAATTATTTTTTAATACACCATTCTCAAGATGAGGATAATATTTATTTATTGTCTCGTCTTGATAATTTTGATTCTCGCAATTTTTTGCTTGTTCTGAATAAGGGGTGGTATCGTTTAGATTAATTTTTGTTTTTTTTTTACTTTTGTTATTTATACATTTTAATATCATATCAATATGTGTTTCTTCTATATCATAAATAATAATAATTTCTACAGGATTAAATACTGACATATGTTTTTCAATTTCGTCGTAACTTGTTGGATTATGGTAATATGGTATAGAATATTCATAAGTGCTTGTATAACCTGTGTAAATATCTATATTTGATATTCCAAAAATATATTGTTCTTTGAATACTTTACTTGTTTTATGTATCCATAAACATGTAATATTATTTGATAATGACATATCTGTATTATTGAAAAATAAACCCCTACTATATATACCATTTTCATACCTTTCTATTTTTCCGTTCTTTTCACTTTGTTCGTATACTACTATACTAAAATCACTATTGCTGATAACTCTTTCTATATATTTATCTAATACATAATCCCTAAAACCAGCCATATATATATTTGATTTACCTAATGCTTTTTTTGCTATTTTTAAATCACATAATGATGAAAATAATAACATATTTTCATCATTTTCAGACTTTGAATAAACTTCAAAAAAACTACCAACTTGCATAAAAAGAAATGTATTTACACCGTGTTTGATTTTATATCTTTCTAATAATACGAAATATTCATCTATTAGTAACATTATTATATATATATATATACTCTTATATTAATATATATATATATATAATGACAGGAATAAAAAACCCACCAAATGTATCTTTTATATCATATAATAATGTAAGTATTATTATAACAATAGCATTTATAATTGTAATAATATATTTTTCTATTATATCAGAAGTTCTAAACTCTAAAAGTAAAGATAAAAAATGCGACAGGTTAGATTTTATTATTAATGATAGTAACGAAACAATAAATAATTGTGTTAATTTAGATAATCAAATAAGTAGGGTTCGGGATTCGGTTACAGACGAATATACCAAATCTTTGAGTAGTATTAATAATTTTATAGAAGATATATCTAATAATATTGATATTATTAAATCAATAAATGAAAACAAATATAATACTTTAATAGATGATTTATCCAATAATATTAATTATATGAAAACAAATAATGAAAACACTACTAAAGATACATTAACAACAAATGAAAATATAAATAATACATTAAACGATATTAATCAATATTTAAATTAATTTATAGATAGTATTTAAATGGACCCAAAATTAATTAATTTATATTTTAAAGATAATTATACAGACCCAAATATTTTTTTTGCATTTTTTATTACATTTATTATTTTTATTTTTATTATTATTATTAGTTTAAATTTAGAAATTACAATTATTAAATTAGATTGGGATAATAAAAGGTGTGATAATATATTTTTATCAGGATTTATAAATGAAAAAAGTGACCCCTTTGTATTTAAAGAGGATAATATTAGTTATTGTTTAAAAAAATATATTTATGATAATTCAAATATTAAACAATATATAGAACATTTAAAAGAGAAAATAATATATTTATTAAATTATAGTAATACTCAAATAAATACAAAAACTAAAATTTTTTATAAAAAAACTAATAAAGAAATTAATGATAAGTATAACGATACAAAAAATAAAATAAATTACATGAATAGAAAAGAAGGAAATAAAAAAATAGTACAAAATAATATAAATAATATAAATAATATAAAAAATAAAAAACTAAAAAAAGGGTTATATAATTTATATTTATATGATAAAGAGAATGGTTTAGAAAAAGAATATTCTAATCCTTCATATAAAAAGTATATTAATAATTCAAATGAGACAAGCGAATAAGTTCATGAGACAAGTTAATGAGACATTTAAATATACATATGATTAAAACTTTCTTCTTCTTTTTTTATAATAAGACAATCAACAATTTCTTCTGTTATCTTGAGTGGAAATGTTATATTATTTAAAATATTTTTACTGTCTTTTATCTTTTCTTTATTTAATATACTATATAGGTTTATTTTATTAAATATTATTTCAAAACTCCTTTTAAGATTCCTTATTCCTTTTTCATTTATTGTTTTTCTTATTATATGTCTAATAGTTTCAGGTGTAAATATAATATTTTTTTGATTTAATTCTATTTCTAGTTTAGGAATTATAAATTTTTCGGATATTATAACTTTATCTTCTAATAAATAACCACAAGTTTCAATAACATACATTCTATCCTTTAATATTTTATTCACCTTTGAATCATCATTATAACTAAATATAAATAAACATTTACTAAGGTCAATAACAAATTCAGAGAAATACTTATCATTAAATTCGGTATTTTGTGTTATATCTGTAATATGTGTTAATATTCCAATTATTTCATCGCCTTTTGTTGTTTCACTAACTTTATCTAATTCATCAAAATATATAATTGGATTACTACTTTTACATTGTATTAGTAAATCTATTATTTTACCATATATACTACCTTGAAATGTATAGGAATGACCTTCCAAATAGCTACCATCATTTGCACCTCCTAGTGGAATAAATATAAATTCTCTATTTAGTATTTTACTTATCCCATTTTTTAGCAAAGTTGTTTTTCCTGTTCCCATAGGTCCTTTTAATGCTATTGTTTCTCCTCCTGAATTTGGGTTCATTATCCATTTTGCTATCAATTGTATAAATTGTAATTTAGCATCATTCATACCATATACGGATTCATCTAATTTAATAATACAATTATCTATATAGTCTTTACATTTTTTATAACCGTCTTTAATAGATACAGGTAATTCATTGTTTTTATTAAAAGGTATAGATAATGCTGATATAACCCATTTACTTAATTTATGATATTCATCATTGTCTTTATTTATATTCATTAATAATTTTATTTTATTATAAATAACCTTTTTTATTTTTGAAGGAATGTCTTTATCAAGTAATTGAAATAATTCTGGTTTATCATATTCATTTTCTTCTATTAATTTTATTTTTTTTATTATATTTTTTTTTTCTTCTTTATTATACATCTTTTTAAAGTAGTTTAAAATTTTTTTATTCTTTGTTAATGAATTAAATTTTTTTATAATTGTTTCTTCACTTTCTTCTTCTTCACTTTCTTCTTCTTCGCTTTCTTCTTCTTCACTTTCTTCTTCTTCGCTTTCTTCTTCTTCGCTTTCTTCTTCTTCATATTCTTCTTCTTCATATTCTTCTTCGCTTTCTTCATAACTTCTTTTTCTTTTTGAATTAGGTAATTTAATAATAATTTTAGTCATTATTATAAATAAATATCTTTTATTTAAATAAAATTGATTAAATATAAATATATATTTATATTTAAAATGGCGCTCAAAAATAAAAGTTCTTCAAAAATCATTGGAATTCAATTTAGTTTATTAAGTCCAGAAGAAATTATACGCAATTCTGTTGCTGAAATAAAATACAAAGAGACTTATAGCGGAAACAAACCAAAAACTGGAGGATTATTTGATTTAAGAATGGGAACATTAGAACCCGGTTTAATATGTCCAACCGATAATCTAAATTATTTAGAAAGTCCGGGATATTTTGGACATATTATTTTAGCAAAACCAGTATTCTATATTCAATATTTACAAACAGTGACAAAAATATTAAAATGTGTATGTTTTAAATGTTCAAAACTTTTAATTGATAAAGAAGAAAATTCTTATATATTAAAACATAAAAATTCTGAAAGATGGGATTTAGTATATAATCTTTGTAACAAAACGAACCGTTGTGGAGATTTAACAACTAATGGTTGTGGTTGTTTACAACCTGAAAAAATCAAGAAAGACGGTTTTGCTACATTGATCGCAGAATGGTCTGAAAAAACTGATAAAGGAGAATCCGAAACTGTTTCAATTAATTTTACACCTGAATTAATCATTAAGATATTTAAAAAAATATCTAACGAAGATGTAGATTTTATGGGGTTTTCAAGTAAATGGTCGCGACCTGAATGGATGATATGTAGCGTATTTGCTGTTCCTCCTCCTGCTGTAAGACCATTTGTAAAGGTAGACTCACAACAAAGAAGTGAAGACGATTTAACTCATATAATTATTAATATTATTAAATACAATAATATATTAAAATCTGAAATAGAAACTAAGGATAATACAAGAGCTTATATTGAAGATTGGACTTCTTTATTACAATATTATGTTGCTTGTCTTACTGATAATAATATTCCAGGAACTCATCCAGTTTCTCAAAGGTCAGGACGTCCTTTAAAATCTATTATTGAAAGACATAAAGGTAAAACGGGTAGAGTAAGGGGTAATTTAATGGGTAAGCGTGTAGATTATAGTGCAAGGTCTGTAATTACACCAGACCCAGAATTATCTATTACTGAATTAGGCGTGCCAAAAAAAATTGCTATGAATATTACTAAACCTGTATATGTAACTGATAAAAATAAAAACTATTTATTATATTTAATAAAAAATGGTCCTGATAAATATCCAGGAGCTAAAATATTAGAAAGAAAAAACGGAGAAAACATATCTCTAAGATATGTCGATAAAGAAAATATTATTATTAATGTTGGAGACATTATTCATAGACATATGTTAGATGGGGATTATATTTTATTTAATAGGCAACCGACATTACATCGTATGTCTATGATGTCTCATAAAGTAAAAGTATTATCTAAAGGAGATACGTTTAGAATGAATGTTGCAGATACAAAACCATATAATGCTGATTTTGACGGTGATGAAATGAATATGCATATGCCTCAAAACGATGAAGCAGAGATGGAATTAAGACACCTGGCTTCAATTAAAAATCAGATCATTAGTCCTGCATCTAATAGTAGTATTATTGGTATTTTTCAAGATTCGTTATTAGGAAGTTATTTATTCACAGAAGAAAATATTATTTTTACAAGAAAAGAAGCAATGAATTTAATAGAAAAAACAAGTATTCCTAATGTATCAATCTTTAATAATAATAAAGAAACATTTACATCACATGAAATCGTAAGTGCTATATTGCCGGAAATGACTATTAAATATAAAGATACTAATGTTAATATTGTAAATGGTAATATGATATCTGGTCAAATGAATAAGAAGTTTTTTGGAGGCGGAAATGGTATGATTCAACGTATTAATAATGATTTTTCGACAGATGATTCGCAATTATTTATTGATGACATTCAAGGAATCGTTACAGAATATATGAAAACTCGCGGGTTTAGTGTAGGTATTAGCGATTTAATTACAGATAAAACAACACAACAACTTATTGTTGATAACATTGTTAAAAAAAAAAAAGAAGTCCTAGAAATGATTGACGAAATTCATTTAGGTATATTTGAAAACTTGACAGATATGAATAATAATGAATATTTCGAGAACAATATAAATAACATTTTAAATAAAGCTACAAACGAGGCAGGTAAAATTGGTTTAGATAGTTTAGATAAAAATAATAGATTTGCTACTATTGTTAAATGTGGTTCTAAAGGTAGTGATATTAATATTTGTCAAATGATGTCTTGTTTGGGACAACAAAATATTGATAACAAACGTATTCCATATCATTATAATAATAGAACATTACCTCATTTTAAACAATTTGACGATAGTGTTAAAGCAAGAGGATTTGTCGAGAGTTCGTTCATTGAAGGACTTGAACCAGAAGAAGTATTTTTCCACGCTATGAGTGGGAGAGTTGGATTAATTGATACTGCTGTTAAAACAAGCACAACCGGTTATATTCAAAGAAGATTAATTAAAGGATTAGAAGATATTCAGGTTTGTTATGATAGAACCGTTAGAAATAATAAACAAAAAATAGTTCAATTCTCATATGGTTCTGATATGGACACGGTTAATATAGAATCATATTATTTTGAATTATTAGATCTAAGTATTAAACAAATATATGAAAGTTATTATTTTGATATTAATGATAAAAAAATGTTTACAAATTCAGTAAAAAAATTATTAAATAATAATAAAAAAATTAAAGATATTTTAAAAAGTGATATTAAATATCTAATTGAAATGCGTGATGAATATATAATTAATGTAAATGATAATTTAAATGATTCAACTATATATTTAAGTGTAAATTTTAAGCAAATTATTAATAATATAATTAATAGATTTGATTTATCTAAACAATTATGTAATATTTCACCACTTGAGTGTTATGAAATAATTAATGATTATTATAAATCATTAGAACAAGTATATAAACCTTGTGAATTATTTAAACTAGCCTTTAAATTTTATATGAATCCAATTAAATTAATTTATAAAGATAGAATTAATAAAGAAGTTCTTATTTATATTCTTGAACATATTTTATATAGATATAAAAGGTCTATTGTAAATCCAGGAGAAATGGTTGGAATGATTGCAGCACAATCTATTGGAGAACCCACTACACAAATGACATTAAATACATTCCATTATGCTGGTGTCGCAAGTAAAGCAAATGTTACCCGAGGTGTTCCAAGAATGGAAGAGTTGTTAACAATTACATCGAACATTAAAAACCCATCTGTTACTATATATTTGAATGAAGATGAAGAAACAGACAAAGATAGAGCGACTGAACTAATTAGTTATATCGAACATACTAAATTAACTAATTTTGTAAATTGTTGTGAAATATATTTTGATCCAAAACCGTTAAATACCTTATATAGTGAAGACGTAGAATTTATGAAAGAATATAATGATATTATGGATATTACAGAAAATTGTTCTACAACCGAAGTTGGTAAAGGTCTTACATCTAATAATTGGATTTTAAGAATGGTTTTCGATAAAAATAAAATGATAGATTCTAATATAAGTATTCAATATATTCATTATGCTTTAAAAGAAATATATCAAGATAAAATATCTTGTTTCTATAATGATATGAATGAGGATAGTGTTATATTTAAAATTCAATTATACATTGATAGTAAAAAAAATAAAACTGGAATAGATGAATCAGACCATATATATATGATTAAATCATTTCAAGATAAGTTATTAAATGAAATAGCTATTAGAGGTGTTAAAAATATCGACAAGGTTTCAGTACGTAAAATAGTAAACTACTTAAAATATGATAACGATTCTACAGAACAAAAATATGTTAAAAAGGAAATATGGGTATTAGATACAACAGGTAGTAATTTAAAAGATATCCTTTCATTAGATAATATTGACGTATCTCGAACATATTCTAATAGTATTACAGAAATGAAAGATATTTTGGGTATCGAAGCAGCAAGAAAATGTATATTTAATGAAATTAAAGAGGTTATGGACTTTGCTGATTCGTATATTAATTTTCATCATATAGGATTATTAGCAGATAGAATGACTTATAATAATAAGATGGTTTCTATATTTCGTCATGGTATCAATAATGATAATATTGGACCAATAGCAAAAGCAACTTTCGAAGAAACGACTGATATGTTCTTAAGGGCAGCAAAACACGGAGAACTTGATGAAATGAGGGGTGTTTCCGCAAATGTTATGTGTGGGCAAGATGGTTATTACGGAACATCGGCATTTTCGGTATATTTAAATAATAAAGATATTGAAGAAATGGATAAAGTAATCGAACAAGAAGATAAAAATAAAAGTTCGTTATATACTTTATATGAGGAAAAAGATGATTGTGGATTATCAAAAATTAAAATAAATAATAATCTTTCAAAGATAACACCAACGACTATTCTTAAGGAAGATTCCTATGAAATTGATTTATAAATATAAAATGAATTTTCATAATCTTTAAAATAATTTTCAATATTAGTATTATTATTCATAATTTTAGTTACATTATCATGTAATGAATTGTTACTTATTTTTATATAATCATCTTTATTATATATTAGTGTTAATACATTATTTATATTTCTTATAAAATAATGATATATTGAATCTGGTTGAGAACATTTATCCAGATTATTTATATATTTCGGATGTATTGTATTTATAGTTTTAAAAAATTTATATTCGTTTAAATCAGTTTTTCTTTTAGAAGAACATAAAATTAATGGTATTTTATAAGCGTTACAATAAACTATTATATCTGTTTCTGTTATTATATAATTATCCTTTTGTATTGGCTTTCTTATACATTGATTATAATCACTTCCTTTTTTTATTTTTCCATCATATTTTTCAATTTTTTTTGTAATATCCATAATGGATAATCCACTTGATAATAAATCGTAGTATGCTTTTATTAAGCCCGTTTTAATAAAATTATCATCAATATCATATTCGCTATTAATACCAATAAGTTCATTTCTAGCCTCTATCATTTTTTTATTCTTATATTTTGATAATCCAAAATAATAATCCTTTAATATAATAATTAGTAATTCCATATTACAATTTAGATTACCCTTTTCCTTATCTATAAATTTAAACATTTTTGTTCCCATTTTAAATATTTCTTTCCATTTTGAACCAGTCTCAAAGAATGACATATTTATACATTTTGACATTGTATCTAATTTATAATCTTTAGATAATTTTTTAATATAATTCTTTTTTTCTAAAACGTAATTTTTATTTTCTTCATCGCTTGATTTATCACTTGATTCATCGCTTGATTCATCGATTGATTTATTTATTGTTTCTAATTCATTATGTTCCACATTATTTCTAGAAATAATTGAACCATTATTATTACTATTATTACTACTATTATTACCATTCACATTATTACTATTCACATTATTACCATTCACATTATTTTTTTCGTTTCCTTCATTATTATTCACATTATTTATTTCATTATTACTATTATTACTGCTATTATTACTATTATTACCATTCACATTATTACCATTCACATTATTACCATTCACATTATTACCATTCACATTATTTTTTTCGTTTCCTTCATTATTATTCACATTATTTATTTCATTATTACTATTATTACTGCTATTATTACCATTATTACTACTATTATTACCATTCACATTATTACCATTCACATTATTACCATTCACATTATTTATTTCGTTTCCTTCATTATTATTCACATTATTTATTTCGTTTCCTTCATTATTATTCACATTATTTATTTCATTATTACTATTATTACTGCTATTATTACTATTATTACCATTATTCACATTATTACCATTCACATTATTACCATTCACATTATTACCATTCACATTATTTATTTCGTTTCCTTCATTATTATTCACATTATTTATTTCATTATTACTATTATTACTGCTATTATTACTATTATTACCATTATTCACATTATTACCATTCACATTATTACCATTC
>Ga0206131_10001081_pt1 | contig 36156 bp, 34 predicted proteins | sample Helgoland_Spring_FD_148636 | JGI IMG/M metagenome (GOLD analysis project Ga0206131, IMG submission 148636) | Pelagic subsurface seawater microbial communities from Kabeltonne, Helgoland, North Sea - Helgoland_Spring_Bloom_20160517_1 | ecosystem: Environmental > Aquatic > Marine > Epipelagic ... | reverse complement strand
GCGTTGTGACCCTGTTGGTCACAACGCCATTATTCGCTCTAACTAATAAGACATGAAACATTTCATCATCACCTTTGTTGCCGCGTTATTGATCGCAGCGCCCGCCGGGGCAGCCGGCAGCCGCTTGGACTTCACGCTCTCCGGCCAGTCAGCCTTCCGCATCACCCCGACCACCGCCGCTGCGGGCAATCGCTGGATCGCCTATGCCCCGGCCCTCGGCGGACTGCCGGCCTGGAACAGTGGCGGCGGAGGCGGCGCGGAGCAATGGATGTTCGACCACTACCTAGCCAACGGCATCGCCATCGCGGGCATCTACGCCGGCGACCTGTCGGGCAACACCGATCAGCGGGTAGGCTACACCAACCTCTACAACGAGATGACCATCAACCTCGGCTATGCCGAGCAGTTCAGCTTCCACACCCGCAGCCCTGCTCGGTCTTGGTGGGCTGGCTTTGGTTTTCCGCCGTCGCAAGTAACCGCGCCCCGAAATTTTGATTCAAGCATGATCGAAAATGCCGCTGTGACCCGGACTCTGGGATCGCAACGGCATTTTTCTTCTCTATCCATCCCATGCACCACAAAACATCAACTCGCCCGATATTAGCAGCCCTCGCCCTCGCCTCATTTCCCGCCGATGCATCAGTGACTTTCACGGGGGCGGGTAGTGCGGCAGAAGCCAATAATTCCACTCAACTGGCATACACTGGCGATGTCAGTGCCTCTGATCTTTTGCACGGACTGACGGCGACCACGACCGGTTGGAACTATGGCAATGGCGCCACGCCTGCGAATTTGAACGATGGAACTCACGGCACTTCATACGACGTCGTCGGAGCTGCTGCTGTGGCAACGATCGCCTGGACGACCGTAGGTGCGACCGCCGAATACAATCTGGGCACAGGCACTGGCGGCATGGGTTACGACATCACCTCGATCCAGTCCATTGCCGACTGGAACGGTGCGAAGTTTGGCAACCAGGGATACAAGATCGAGGTGAAGCCGATAGGTGGCAGCTACGCCACGCTCGCCACAGTCGATTACCAACCGCTCAGCGGTGCGGGCGGCACCAAGGTTATAATCACCGAAGACGCCACAGGTGTCCTCGCCACAGGGATCGAGTTTATCAAGTTCACCGCCAACAGCGTCAATGGTGGCGCCAATGGAGGAGCATTTACCTTCCGCGAGATCGATGTCTTTGGCGTCGAGTCCGGTCCCGATGAAACCGCGCCGACAGTGGACAGCTTGAGTCCGGCGAACGGAGTTTCGGGCGTGTTGCCCGGCGGTAATCTGGTGGTGACTTTTGATGAGAACGTCGCGATTGGATCAGGCAACATCACGATCAAGAACCTCGACACCCCGTCCGAAACAGCGATTCCGGTGGGCGACGCACAGGTCTCAGTGTCCGGGGCGGTCTTGACGATCAACCCGACGACCGACCTTGATCCGAATGCAAACTACGCGATCCAGATCGCTGCCACCGCGATCACGGACACCACCGGCAACCCCTTTCTCGGTATCCTTGACGACACCACATGGAACTTCACCACCCTTGCTGTTGGAACGGTCAAAGTATTCTTGCTGGGAGGGCAGTCGAACTCGGTCGGTCAGGCGCCCTCCTCAGGGCTTCCGACCAGTCCGGTCGATCTTCAGCAGCCACAGAATAACGTTCAATTTTACTATGATGGCTCCCCACTGACGACCCTCCGTCCGGGCAGTGGTGGCAATCCTCCAGGCAGCGGGGGGTTCGGTCCCGAGGTGACCTTTGGTCGCGAGGTCGCCGATGCATCACCCTCGGTGGCTTATGCGATCATCAAGCACGGCGAAAACGGGACCGCCTTGTATAACGACTGGGCACCGGGAACGGGCGCCAGTTACACGGCCTTCCGCAACACCGTCGATGCTGGACTGGCCGCCCTCCAGAGCGCCGGGTATACCACGGAGATCGTCGGGATGCTCTGGCACCAGGGAGAAAGCGATGCCATCGAGGGACAGCAGGCAAACTACCAGAGCAATCTCACGGCTTTCATTGCCGACGTGCGGACCCGATACGGTGCTAGTCTCCCGTTTCTCATCGGCGAGATCCGTCGCAGCAACGGGGCTGCTTTCGTCACGGTCGCCGACGCCCAGATCGCGGTCGCGGCCGCTGATGAAAATGCGAGCTTCGTCCCGGCAAGTGACCTGACCTTTTCCGATATCTACCACTTTGATGCCCCGGGGACGATTACCTTGGGTGAGAGATTCGCCACAGCCTATACAGATCTCACAGCCGATCTCACCGCTCCAATGATCAATAACCTGAGCCCGACCGACGGGTCCAGCAATGTGCCGCTAGCCAGCGATCTGGTGATCACGTTTGACGAGGATATCGCGATTGGCACGGGCAACATCACGATCAAGAATCTCGACACGCCGTCTGAATCGACCATTCCGGTCGGTGACGCCCAAGTCACGGTCTCCGGTGCGGTCTTGACGATCAATCCGAGCTCGAATCTCGATCCGGACAGCAACTACGCCGTCCAGATCGCGACCACCGCCATCACTGACCTCTCAGGTAATCCGTTTGCCGGCATCTCAAACGACACGACCTGGAACTTCATCACCGCCGATGAACCGCTACGCATCATGTGCCTCGGCGACTCGATCACGGTCGGCTACACCGATAACCCCGGCTGGACGAACCACCCGTTTAAGTTCGGCTATCGCAGCGGACTCTACACCCGGCTCACCAACGCCAGCTACAACTTCCTATTTGTCGGCGCCTCGACCGAGCCGTGGACGGGCATCAGCGGCGACCCGACCCACGGCGGCACCTACACGCCTGCGTTCGACCTACGCGACTTTGGCCAGGACAATCACCGCGGCTACGGCGGCGCAGGTATCTGGGGCAATGTCAACGGCTGGATCGCCGCCGACAACCCGGACGTGATCTTGCTCTTGATCGGCATCAATGGCATCGGTGGCGGTAGCCAGGCCGCGTTGAATAATCTGGTGAACAGCATCGTCACCACCGCCCCGGACGTGCACCTGATCGTGGCGCAAATCACGCCGCGCGCCAGTTTCAACCAAACACTACACGACTACAACGTCTACATCCGCGACACCCTGGTGCCCACCTACGCCGGCAACGGCAAAAAGGTAACCACCGTCGACCTCTACACACCCTTCCTCGTTGATCCAGACAACTACGGCTCCGCCATCGAGCCCGGTGTGTTATCAAACAACATCAACCACCCCGACAACCCGCACTACGAACTGATGGCGCAAGAATGGTATGAGGGAATCCAAGCGCTTGGATTAGGCCCTGATAATTTTGCTTCCTGGATCGTTGACCCCGCCTTCGGCCTCGCCGTTGCCGACCAGGACTTCGCCGATGATTCTGACGGCGATAACCTTTCTAACGGCCTCGAGGCATGGTTCGGCACCCACCCTGGACAGCCCAACACCGGGCTAGCTAACATTTCCACTAATGGAAACATCACCACCTTCACCCACCCACAGAACGCCACCGCGCCGGACGATCTAATTGGCTACTACGAATGGTCACCTAATCTAACCGACTGGTATGCCAGCGGCACAGGTCCTAGTGGTGGAGCGACCGTCGCATTTTCTGCCAGTATCAGGGGCGGCACTACCACGGTGACCGCCACAGTGGCTGGGTTGGCTGAGAGGATTTTCCTCCGTGCCGGGGTCGTGCGAAATTGAGTGGTGTTGCTTAGCGGTTAGCGCGACGACCGCCGCGCGATTGTTTAACTTATCATCCGTGTGGCGGGATGTCGTGGTGACGAAGAATGGTTCCTTTTTTGCTGACGATCCACCTGATCGTTGAGCTTGAGTCTCATTCCTCGGGGCGAGCCCAGGAAATAAGTACAGTGCCGCGGTTGGCGGAGCGTGTAATCACTGGGCCGGCGCATTGCTGAGTTGAGTAGCGCCAAAGTTCGATTTTGTCGTTATCCGAGGAGATTTTCTTGTTAACGATCATTTTTTCTAGATGGAGGCCTGTGATATCGTTCCAAAAGCGCTCGGGGACGTGGATTTTTTTGCCGTCGATAGTCAGGCAAAATGAGTTGATCATAGTAGGCCGGAGCCACAGGATATCGGTGGGGAGTCTGCGCTTGCCCAGCCATACCTCGGGTGCCTTATCTTTGCCTTTGTCTATGCGGAGAATTTTGCTGCGGTCTAAATATTCAAGCTTAACAGTTAAAGAGGCGCTTTCATCAAATGATTTTACTATTCGCTTGTCTGTTTTTTCTTTTTCGAACCGACTTTCATCTGCGCGTGCCAGAGTGGTAAAAGAGGCGAGGCAGAGCAGGGTGGTGAGTGTTTTGAAAGTCATGGGACCTACCATAATCTGAGTGCGCGGCGGATAAAGTCAAAAACGAATCTTACCCGTGTCTCTTGCGCAGATGTGAGGGCAAAATTCCTAACTGGTCGCGATATTTGGCGATGGTACGACGTGCTACCTTGATTCCTTTTTCCTTAAGTTGCTTCTCGATGGCGGTGTCGGAAAACGGTTTTGCGGAGTTTTCGGAATCGACAATCTGCTGGATGGTGTCGCGCACGCTGGTGTTCGATATTTCCGCGCCTCCCTTGGTGGTGTAGCCGGATGAGAAAAAGGCACGTAACTCCATCAACCCATGTGGAGTCAGGATGTATTTGCTCGAAACCGCACGTGAAATAGTGGCGGCGTGCACACCGATATTTTCTGCCAGATCCTGCATGGTCATGGGGCGGAGCTTGGAAATACCGTGGGCGAGGAAATCCGGCTGCCTCTTGATGATTTCGGAACCGATTTTGAGGAGTGTTTCTTGTCGCTGCCCAACGGCATGAATGATCTGGCGTCCTTCGTGTATATGATCGCGAAGAAATTTTCGGGCTTTTGGGTCGGAGTTGAGTTTTGCGACTAAGTCCTTGTAGTGATTACTAATTCGAATGTTAGGAAGGTGGTCACCAGTGAGCTTGGCGAAGTAGTGACCGTCATCATCGCGGAGAATTTTGAGGTCTGGGCTGACGTGCGGGTTTGAGGTAGCATCAAATGCTGATCCGGGGTCAGGATTAAGTTCGGAGATTTTTTCCGCAGCCTCAAATACGGAGTCCAAGTTGACTCCGAGTGCACGAGCAATATCTGGAAATTTTTTACGGGCAAGGTCGCTAAGATGGTCGGCAACGATACGGCTTTCGAGGGTGCCGCCACGACCAGCGAGCTGAAGCTGAAGCATGAGAGACTCTGTTAAATCATCCACAGCAACTCCTGGAGGGTCAAATCCCTGAACCAGAGACTGAGCTGTGCGCATTTTTTTTAACGGATAGGATGACTTAGCTGCAATCATTTCGATGGGCTCGTCAAGGAACCCTCGGCTGTCCAGAGAGCCAATGAGGTGTTCGGCTGCTATGTGGGTGTCGTCATCCACTGCCGCATGGTTGAGCTGGTCTACTAAATGCTGCTGCAGAGTCATCGGAGCAACAATGGAATTGTAGAGGTGTTCACGACGTTCCTCATCGGCTGCTGTGTGCTGGTGCCCACCTTGCGTCATGATGAGGTCCTCCCGCCAAGTATCATCAAATTCGGATAGTATTTCTAAATCACGTTCCGCATCTGGGGCAGGGATATCGTCAATCTGTTCATACTCGTTGGTGATTTCCAGAGTGGGGTTGATTTCGGTGACTCGGCTAAGAAGCTGTGAGAGCTCCATGGTATTAGCCTGCAAAATCTCCAGACTTTGCCGCATCTGGGGCGATAATGTTTGCTGTTGGCTCAGATTTTGACTGAGTCCTTGTTGGATTCCTGGCGGTGGCATGAGGTCTTGCTTGGGGCCAGAATACCACAGAGAAGCGTGTACAGCAATCATTTTTGTAGCAGAAAACGTGCCAACTATAGTAAATAATATCGATCTCGAAGCTAGTTATTTGAGAGAAGATCACCTTGTGATCTTGTATGGTGACAGCAAATAGACATGATTACGTCTATCGTAATTAAACATGAACATGGCAAGTAGTGCAGCATCATCAAAGTTTGGATTTGGTGGTAATTGGTGGATTGCTGTAGTATTTTTTTTAATTTCAGTACCGCTGGGAATGTGGCTACCGGCTCTTCCTAATATTCTGGAAACCCGTGGGATTGGATGGGTATTGCCTTATGCGTTTGCGGTGGCTCCGGCAATAGGTTTGATATCGCCGCTGATTATTGGATCAATGGCGGATTACAGGTTCAGCGCACAGAAACTTCTTGGGGTTTTATCGATGGGTGGAGCGATTTTTTTAGCGCTGGCGTTTCTATCGATTGAGCTCGGCTGGGGGGCATGGGCATATCTGGGTTTTCAGACCATGAACGCGTTGCTTTCAGCGCCGATGTGGGCATTGCTCTCAACGGTGGCATTTGCTAATTTAGAGAACTCAGATCAGACATATCCACGTTACAGGGTATGGGGAACACTCGGCTGGATGGCGGCGGGTATCACGGTAAGCTGGCTGGGCTGGGATAATTCAACGATGACGGGTATTGCTGCAGCAGGTGTGCGTGTTGTGTTAGGAGTGGTTTGCTTTATGATGCCGGATACGCCACCTCAGGGTGATCTCAGTAAAGGTCGACCATCGTGGCGGAAATACTTAGGTCTTGATGCGATGGTGTTATTTAGGAGTTCTAACATGCGTGTTTTTCTCCTGACCACGGTGCTGTTTGCCATACCGCTTGGTGCTTTTTACATGTGTACGCCGATCTTACTCAAAGACATGGGGGATACGCATCCTGCCGCATCAATGACGCTCGGGCAACTCACTGAAATAGTTGCGATGTTTATGCTTGGCGGGCTGATGGCGAGGGGGAAGCTCAAGAGGGTTTTTGTTGTGGCTCTGGTGATTGGTTTATTGCGCTACGTGCTCTGTGCTCTTGGCGGTGGAACTGGCTGCCTGATCTGGGTTTGGCTCGGGATTGCGATGCACGGCCCATGTTACACATTCTTTTATGTGGCGGGTCAAATGCTTGTCGATAAGCAGGTGAAGCCAGCGATGCGCGGTCAGGCACAAGCATTACTGTCGACGCTAACTGGCATTGGTGCTTTGTTAGGAAGTTTGTTTTGTGGTTGGTATTTTAGAATGGTGATGAATTCATCTGGCGACTGGGTGGTTTTCTGGGGTGGTCTTTCTGCCGCTGTGCTGTTGTGCATGCTTTATTTTGTGCGCTGTTATCGTAATACCGGGATAGAAAAATCTTCTTAGCTGCGTATGTTAATTTCCTCGGTTGCCCTAAATATTTCTAATTTCATGACACGTTATACGATTCTATTTTGCCTCGCCATGTTTCAATTCACTTTCGCATGGGCTGAGGATGCTGATTCGCGGTTGGGATCGGCTATCCTGATTTGTGAACAGGCGTCGAGTCGTGTGATGCTGATGGATAGTAATATGGACTGGTCTGAGGACAAGGCGGTCATTTGGTCATGGTCGCCTCTCAAAGACGCGGGTGTGATGGGGGAGCGTAAAAGCTGGTTTCGTAATATCGACGAAGCGAAACCTGTCCACAATGGTAACCAGCTAATCGTTACTGCCTCTGGCGGGGGTGCTGCTTTGGTAGATTACAAGAAGGCAAAGGCGATCGCATCAGTCTACATAGGTGGTAGTCCTCATTCTGCCGATCGCCTGCCTGATGGGCGAATCGTTGTAGCATCCAGCAATGGTGATGCACTATCGCTCTGGGATCCGGCAGTGGGTGAAATCTTGCAAAAGCTAGAACTGCCAGATGCACATGGTGTGGAGTGGGACGCCAGCAGAAATAGGCTATGGGCGCTTGGCGGCAAGCAGCTTATTTGTCTTTCCTATCAGCCTAAAAACAAAAAACCTCTACGTGTGGAAGCTGTGATCAAATTACCAGTGACGGACGCATCCAAAAAATATCCACGGCATGGTGGGCATGATTTGACGCGGATTCCCGGAGAAGATGCTTATTTTGTTTCTGATATGGATCATCTTTGGAGGTTCGACTGCAAGACGAGAACTTTCAAGGCACTCAAGGATAAGCATGGGATGCCAAAAGTGAAGAGTATCAGCCGTTTAGGGGTGAAAGGGCCTATTCTGGTTCTTCAAGCAACGGAACAGTGGTATAGCACGGGGCCCCAGACACTTGACCAATCAAAGGTTTGGAAATTACCAAAAGCGCGTATTTACAAAGCGCGTTGGTGGTTTCCTTGGTGAGTTGAGACGAATTTTTTTGTAATGCTATATATTGAAAGGCTAGGAACTTGCACGAGTGGTCAGGTATCGCTTAACTAAAGACATGGAAAGCAGTGCAGGAAATCATTATCAAGAAATCAAGGGGTTGGCTGTGTGTGTGAATGATGTCATTTATATGCCGAGTCTAGATGCTCCTGCTGATAAGCCTCATCCATTCGTGTATTTCATCACAATAAGAAATGAATCTTCTGAGCAGATAAGCATCACTGGACGTAAATGGCTCGTCAAAGATGAGGAGTGCGGAGTGACCGTCGTTGAGGGAGATGGCGTAGTTGGTGAGACACCTTTACTTGGACCAGGCGAAGATTTTTCATACAATAGCTACCACATAGCTGCTGGTGATGCGGTGGCAAGCGGATCGTTTTTTGGAGAGACTGCAGCAGGAGTGAAAGTTCGTGTCCGAATACCCGATTTTAACTTGGTAGTACCTAACTGGGCGTGATCAGTTTTTCGGCTAAGTCGAGATCGTGTGGGTAGGTGATCTTCAGGTTCGGTTCGGGGTTAGTGACTAATTTTGTGCTGTGTCCGATAAGTTGTAGTGCGGAAACCTCATCGGTCACGCGTTCGCCGTTGGCGAGTACGTGGCGGTAGGCATCGGTCAAAAAGTCGGCACGAAAAATCTGTGGGGTTTCCATGAGCCAGAGATGATCCCGATCAACAGACGCTGCCACCTCGCCATCCTGATCAGCGCGTTTGATAGTTTCTGTTACTGGTCGTGCTGAAGTTGCGCAGCCTGTATCCCTCGCGGCATTGAAGACTCGTGTAATTTGTGCGACTGAGATCATCGGTCTGGCGCCGTCGTGCACTGCAATGAAGGTTTCCGCATCGAGATTGTCCACAATAGCTAGCCCCTCAGCGACAGAGTCATGTCGGTCAGCGCCTCCATCCACACGCCGGATTATTTTGTTTGCAAACTCAAGGTCGAGTTGAGTGAATCTTTCTTCGGGGCAAACCAAGATCACCTCAGCCACATCGTCACATTGAAGAAACGCCTCGATGCTATGCTGGAGAACCGGTCTCCCCGCAAGCGGTGCCATTAGTTTATCGAAGCCCATGCGCTGGCTGTTGCCAGCCGCTACGATCATTGCAATAAGCTTCATGGGTAATCGTATTTAAGAAAGCTTCTGCATGACCTTTTGCGAGAGTGTTTTTCCGTCGGCTCGGCCACCAGTTTTTTCTTGCAGGATTTTCATGACCTTACCCATATCTTGTTTGCCTTGAGCACCGGACTCTTGGATGGCTGAGAACACAGCGGCATCAATTTCTTCCTCGCTGAGAGGCTGGGGGAGGTAATTCTCGAGAACTGTAATTTCTTCACCTTCGGTCGCCGCAAGCTCACTTCGGCCAGCTTTTTCAAATTGCTCAAGAGAATCCTGACGCTGTTTGATCTGCTTTCTGATGATATTAACTATTTCGTTTTCAGCTAGCTCAGACCCTGCGCCTCCTTTTTCGATAGCGGCATTACCAATGGCGGATTTTAGAGCACGAAGTGTATTTAGTTGAATTTTATTGCGCACGCGCATGGCTGACTTCATATCGGCAGTAATCTGGTCTGTGAGATTCATGTTTAGAATATTGGGTGAGTGGTTATTTAAGTAAAGGGGCGATTGAATCATCGTTTAAGAGGACAATTTTTCCATTTGATAGTCCTGCAAGACGCTTTTTCTGGTGTGCTTTTGGTGCAGCAATAATGATTTTAACGCCATCTGACCCCTGTATTTTTGATGATTTCCCGAGGTAGATCCATGGCGTCTTCTCACCAGTTTCAGGGTCGGTATAGCTCTTGTCCGCCTCATCAATTTTTAGATCATTAAGGGAGTTTGGTAGCTTGTTGTTGTATAGGTCTTTATAGAGAGCGATTTTTTTCATCACCTTCATGAGGGAAGCTGATGTTGTGTTTGTTGCAACTTGCTGTGTGTTGGGATTAACACCATCCTTTTTAATGGTCTCCAATAATTTGTTGATAGCCCCTTCAATGGAATTGTTCTGAAATCGTGTGACCTGGCCATTATCCATACCACATATGCGTAAGTCACCGTTGGGCTCAGGTTCGATCAAGACGATGTGTGAGTTGTCTGTCCTTAATTGTGGGCCTAGATGTCCGATATAGATCCAATCAACTTTTTTGCCTTTTGAGTTTACGAATTTTTCACATTCCTGTGGAAGTTCAAGATCATGTAAACTTTGAGGTGGTTTGGATTTAGCTGCTTTGTAATCAGCATACTTTTTAAGAATAATATGCATGATTTTGCTGCGGTGGGCTGCGACTTTTTCAGCAGCCTGAGCGTAATTGAGCATCATTAATCGGTATGCTAGGAGTTTTTCAGCAGATTTGATTTTTTCTTGCTCTGCATATTTAATGAGAAAATTAATCTCAGGATCTTTACTATGGAGCGCTTTTATTTTTTCGAGAGTAGCTCTGTAATCCGTATCTTTAACGAGATCTTTTCTGCGCCGAAGTAGTTTAGCCTCATCCTCTGTTAGTTCGAAAACGCGCTGCTGTCCTGCATTGTTTACCATCGCCTCACGAGCTTGCGTTTTCTTTTTATCCCCAATTACCTCAGGATGTGCACGGATGAGATCACGAACATAATCCTCCATCTCGTCAACAAGTTTAGAGCTTGTTGCAGCATGGGCACTCCCAAGCGCGAGAAGCGTTGATGAGATGGCGATGGTAAGCATTTTCATATTTGTATCATCTGCAAATAACGTCTTCAGGCAAGCGGAGATTCTCTTTAGGCGAAAGATGTCACTATAAGATATCAAGTATTAGCAAGTCCTGCTCCTCGACGAGGTCTCCTTTGTCACACCCCAAAATCGCTTGATAGACCGGAGTATCGGGTGTCACGGTGACAATATCTTGTCCTTCATAATCGAGGGATACGCCGCCCCCACTGGGTAATAGAAAATAATGCTGGATGTAGCCTCCTGACTCTACTTCAACAATATTGCCCGGCTGGACATGAGAAATTTCATCACCATTGGATACGATGAAGCCGTTTAGGTTGTGGATGGCTTGTTTAAGATTCTCGTATTGCTCGGCCTGTGCGCTGGCGAGGTATGAGGCTTCAAGACCCCGCGTGTCATATTTGCCTTCGGATTTTGATTCACTTCCGGTTGCAGCATCATGAGAAGATTGTGCGGCTTGCAGCATTGTCGAACATTGATCCTGTAGGCGTGTCAGCACCTGTTGGAAGATGTCTTGCTTATCCATTAGCTCATTGAAAAGTTAATCAAGGTCCTTAGCTGTTACAGATGTTTGATCGCGTGAGCCAAGCCACACAGCATGATCCACTACGCGGGATTTATCGGTGTCAAAGCGGTATCCATGGCAGTTTGGGCAAATGATTGTTCCTGAGCCGACAATGGAATCGCAACCTTCGCAGACTTTGTATCTGCTCGGGTTATTGGCGATTTCTTTGGCCTTATCGACTCGTGAATTGTTTTGTGGGACGGGCATGTTGGATACTTTTCTTACAGATAGTGGGGGAAGATAGCTTGTCTATTCAAAATTTTTGATTCTCTGGATTTTTTGTTGTCGTAGATAAAAAAAGCGACACCGAAGTGTTCGGGGCCGCTCTGAGAATTGTTTTGACGAGTGAACTAATAATTACTTGGCCAGATGCTTGCTGGTTTTGCTCTTAAGATTGGCAGCTTTATTCTTATGAATGATCTTTTTCTTGGCGCACTTGTCAACTGTTGAGGTGAACTCAGAAAATGCCTTTTGGGCAGTTTTTTTGTCGCCAGCTTCAGCAGAGTCGATGGCTTTTTTACGAAGCGTCTTCATGCGGCTGGTAAGCGACTTGTTACGGGACGTGCGTGTTTCTGATTGGCGAACACGCTTGAGGGCTGATTTTGAATTGGCCATGGATAGACTAGGTTGGTTTGATAATTATAGAAATTAGGGGAAGCTGTCAGTAGTGAAAATGCTACTGAGCGCCGAAGCTACTCATTCGTGGTGATCTGTCAAGCTCGATGGTTGCGAAAATGCTATGTATTTGCAAAATATAAGTGCATGCAGGAGTATTAGTTGTCAGCTACGGTGGTATGAGATGGCATATGTTTGGTAAGTTTGAGCCCTTCTCGTGTGTCACTAAGGCCCCCGCGAATGATCTTAACATCAGAACCGACTCCCAGGCGGCGGTAGAGTGCAATGATGTGGTGCGATTTCATACGTATGCACCCATAGCTTACGGGCCGGCCGATGTTGCGTTCCTCCGGGGTGCCGTGAATATAAATGTAACGAGCGTAGGTGTTGCGGTTATGTCGCTGCTTGCCACTCAACCAGATAATGCGACTGACGATGGGGTCGCGCCCGGGCGCATTGGGTTTGAGCACTTCCCCTGTGCGTTTGCGGCTTTTAAAAACAGCACCTGAACGAGCGCCATCACCGATTTTGCGAGCTACAACCATCTTACCAAGTGGTGTACGCATACTTCCGCGTTGTGATCCTAGACCAAATTTTGAGGTAGATACTGGGTAGGTTTTGACCGGAATCCCTTTCTCTAGAAGCAGCATCTTCTGATCTTTGACGCTGATGATGATACTATTTTGTTTATTCCCATTTGCACAATTAGAGAGCAACAGTGCAGTGCAGCCAGTAACGGCTATGAGAATCAGCTTTTTAGCGATTAAAGCCATGACAGTGAGGTGAACTGTTGCCGAAGTAGGGTGCGCCTTTACTTCTTAGCTTTCTCGGATGAGCTAAATCTCAAAGCCTGAGGGAGTTGCTGGCTGAGCGAACTCAAGGAAGTGTAGAAAAAACCGACAGGGAACGGCATCAGTAGTACGGTGGCAATCCAATTAGCATTGAGAGCGTTGTCAATAACGACAACTGTGAAGAATATACCGAATGCAAGCTCCACAATTGGAGTGAGTGATTTCATAGCTTTGTATTTACTCTTTTTGAATGCAGCTTTTTCTTTTTTCTGACTGCCGTTGATGCCATGTTTTGGGGTGCGCACGAAAGCTGACTCATGATTGAAAATAGCTTCGATTACAGCCTTAGCATTATTTACTGACATGCCAATACCGAGTGCAAGTAGCAGTGGTAAATAAAGTATATCTTTTAGCCAAGTAGCAGGGCGTAGAGCCTTTTGGCTCATGATGTAGAACATTGCCACTGAGACACTACCGAAGAAAAAGATCGGGAAATTAAGCAAGTGCTCCGAAATGCCATTCTCTGCGAACCAAGTGAGCTCAGAATGTTGTTTTGGATAAATCAGAAAGCATAGTAGGAAAAGTAGCAGGTAGGCAAAGTTTGATGTGAGGTGAGCGGTGGCCTCCATCTTGCAATATAATGGTGCCTTACTTTTCCAGATATCTACTAGGATTTTCTTGCAAACTTGAATAGAGCCTTTGGTCCAGCGGTGCTGTTGGCTCTTGAAGCCCTCCATGTCAACAGGGAGCTCGGCGGGAGTTGTGACATCATTGAGGAAAATGAATTTCCATCCTTTAAGCTGGGCACGGTAGGAAAGGTCCATGTCCTCGGTGAGCGTGTCGTGTTCCCATCCACCAGCATCAGCAATACATGATTTACGCCAGATTCCTGCTGTACCATTGAAGGTGAAAAAACGTCCGCTACGGTTTCGAGCGGTTTGTTCAAGTTCAAGGTGGCCATCTAAAAACATTGCCTGCACACGAGTGAGAGCATTGAATGTTCGGTTGATGTGCTCCCAGCGTGTTTGAATCATTCCGATTTTTTCGTCAGCAAAGTAGTGGATAGTTTGTTTGAGTACTTCTGGGTTGGGTACGAAGTCTGCATCCAGAATGAAAAGATATTCGCCCTTGGCAGATTTAGTTCCGTTTTCAAGTGCGCCAGCCTTAAAGCCTGTGCGATCAGTTCGATGAACATGCTCGGCATCAAATCCTCGCTCAATAAGTTTTGCGACTTCTTCTTGGCAGATCTGAGTGGTTTGATCTGTGGAGTCGTCTAGTACTTGAATCTGCAGCTTGTCTTTCGGGTAATCGAGTCCGGAGACAGAATCGAGTAGCCGCTCCATGACATGCATTTCGTTAAAACAAGGGAGCTGAACTGTGACCAGTGGGAGTTCGTCAAACTTTTTAGCCGGCTCAGGGCGTTTGCGGGAGTGCTTGAGATAGAGAGATAAAATCATCAAGCGATGAAAACCGTAACCAGAAAGTCCGATTAAAACGAGGAAATACGAGCAATACCATAGCCAATCCATAGTGGGTGTGTGTGGGTAGTTGATAGTTTGAGAGAGTAACAATAGTTTCCACAAAATTGATTGAAATGAGATTCAATTGTGAACAACCTAGGTCTTTCTGGCCTATAACCTTAAGGTTTGTCAAGTATTGATGTGGCTGATTTTTTTGTATTTACTCATGCTTGATGGGATTTGATACAAAAAAGCGGTGTATGGTAAGCACGACCACACACCGCTTTGAAATGTTGCCTGGATTGGTTAGCGACCAGCTTTGTTTTCTTTGTCTCGACCAACGGCATAGCCTGTTCCACCCCCAAGAGCGGCTCCCAGAAGTGCGCCCTCTCCTGAGTGTCCGGACTGATGACCAATAATAGCTCCGAGCCCGGCGCCTATGACAGCACCCGCTGCAGCATCTTGGTGGGCGGGTCGAGTGCCTGGACCGCAGCTAGAGAAAGTCAAAGCTGCTGTGAGAGATGCGGTAATCGTGAGTAATTTAGTTTTCATAGTATTTTTTTTGTTTTTGTTTCTTTGATGAAATCGATGCCTGCTGTGATTATAACAATGTAACGACAATCAGTCATAAATAATTTCTAATCTAGCTGATAGACGTGATCACTCAAGTATTATTCATTCATTCTTGAGTATTTTAATACCTGTATGCTCGTTGCATGATCTCAATGGAATTGTGTGATCAATAGTGTGATTGGTATTGATGGCGGGTAATTAGTATCTGGTTTCTGAGCTTTCAAGTTTGTATGGTGTGACTACCGTCATCTGCATATGATATTTTCGGAGATGGATCGTGAGGAGTTTCGGGATTTGCTTGGCGATATTGGTAACTACCACATGCCGTTCGGTAAGTTTGGGCCCAAGGAGTTTCCACCCAACGGATTACCACTCTACGAGTTGCCTCCAGAGTATTTGGCATGGTTTGCCGAGCGTGGGTTTCCAAATGGGCACCTCGGAGAACTGATGGAGGCGGTTTGGGGAATCAAGGAGGTAGGTATGGACCAGATTTTCGACCCCATGCGTGAGGCTAGAGGTGGTAGGGTCTCGATCAGGAAACGCAAAAACAAGCGCGGAGATCATACACGGTTTGATGACTGATTCACTCGCCGTGTGCTTTGTCGAGCCAACCCACGATGGCTCTACGCAGTTTAATCGCATTGATTTGACCGGTGTGGCGCCAGATGATTTTTCCGTTAGGTGCCAATAATACAGAGTGTGGTAGTGCGCCGTTCCATTTTGTATCAATTGCCTCGGCGAGTTTGTCTAGATTTTGGCCGGTGTATACGTAGTTATTTGATTTGCGTCCCTCCTTTGCGACAGATTTTGCGGTGCGAGGTGAGAGTGCTGCTTGCTGTTCCTTCAAGAATTTGAGCACTTTCATGCGAGCAACGATTGGATCTGTGCTGACGGTGATCAATTCTACGGGACGGTTCTGAAACCGACGATAGGTATCAATGAGTTCTGGGAATTCGGCCACACACGGGCCACAGGTTGTCGACCAGAAATTAATCAGCCGAAGTTTGTCGGTTTTGTTATCAGCGAGAGCTTTGGCGCTTCGTTCATCGAGATCTTCCAGTGTAACAGGAATAGCCTTCCATCGTGCGTTGTCTTTGGCGACGCTACCACGCTTCCACGACCACTTGGTAGAGCACCCGAACGCACGTGTGGTTTTTTCTGTGACTTCTTTACCTGTGAGAATAGAATCGAGGGCATTGCGCACGTAATTCGTTCCGATGTCCTTGCGACTGCGGCGAGCATCATCGATCCTGCCTGTGTAGCGAAGTTTTCTGTCGGCATCAAAAACGAATACATGAGGGGTGGCTACTGCTCCGTATGCTTTGGTTGTTTTTTGAGTTTCACCGTCGTAGAGGTATGGGAATGTGTATTTTTCCTCCCTAGCGACATGTTTCATATCATAGAGTGAGTCACCATGAACAGAATATCCGATTTCATCGAGACGTAGTGCTTTGTCGTCGTTTCCAGAGATGGCGATGACCGCCACGCTCTTATCTTTGTAGTCTTTGTGGAGTGCGATGACCTTGCCACGCGCAGCCCTGGCGTCAGGGCAGTGGTTACAGGTAAAGATAATTACCAGAGCTTTTGAATTTGAGAAATCTTTCAGTTGATGATTTTTGCCGTCTACTCCTGGTAGTGTGAATGTGGGAGCCTGGGCACCAATGGCGAGTGTATTAATAGATTCTTGTTTAGCCTTCAGAGAAACCGTTAATATTAGGAAAGCGATCATTAGGATGTAACTAGTCATAGGTATATTCTGCTAAGAGAGAAAGTTGATGCTGACAAGAACAGAATGCATTGTGCGTGCTGGATGAAAATAGATCTCGAGATGAATTCAGCTTATAGATCTTCTTACAAGCAGAATGAATGCCCCCACTTAGATTGTAAGATGGATGGAAGATTGCGATTGATAAGGTTGTATTAAATGTTAGTATTTTAACTGTGTTGTGTAAATTGCGTGTGCCTTTTCATGAATGCGCAATCTTGCAGACTATTTAATCCTTACTTCAAATATAAATTATGTTCAGAATTCAACTATCATCTTGTCTGACTGCGGCCCTTGTTGCCACATGTGTCCATTCTTCATCTGTCATTGCGCAAAGTGACAAGCTGAACTCTGCCGGAAAAAAAATGGAAGCTGATTACAAAGCACAAATTAAAAATTTAAAGGCAGAGTTAACTCGGAAACTGTCCAGTTTTGATGCGGCTGACATAAACGCTTATGAAAAGGCTCGCGATGCTGAAATTAAAGCACGCAAAGTCTTCGAGACCTACAATAGTGGCATTAAGGGGGGAGTCAAGAAAGCTGAAGGAATGGTCAGTCATGCAAAAAACAAATGGATTCGGGGCGCGGAGCATAACATTCGTCGGGTTGAAAAAGATCTCAAGAAAGCTAAGAATGCTAGCCAACGAAAAAAGCTCCAAGCGGAGCTGGCAAAGTGGCAGAAGAATAAACAAGACGGTCTCGAAGCCCTTGCCGAGCGGCAAAAAGCCCTAGAGTTGGCGAAGAAAGCCAAAACCGATGGTCCACGCTTAATTAAGCAAGCGACAGCCGCTCTCGCAAAAGCCCAAGCTAATACAGCAAAAGTTTTGAAACAGACAGGTTTGAACGAGGTTCTAATGGGTGGTGCTCTCGACGGTAAACTCGCCAAGTATGTGATCCTTCAGGAAGCCACTCCGACGGCTCTTGCCTTATTTGCACAGAAAGATCGAGCCCATATGGCATTGGTTAAACAACTGCTGGCCAATGATGATTTGATGGTGCAGATGCTGGTCAATGATGGTGCTGAGCGAGCAAGAGTTGGGCGCAGTCAAGGCCCAGCTCAATACGGACCGGCGATGAAGATTTATTCAGATATTCTCAAAGCCAGCGCTAAGGCTAAAACTGGTGTGCTCCACGAGCTCGCTCTCGCCGTAGCGCTTGAGCATTCAGTGCCAAACAAACTGCGCGCAGCCGTGGCGGACACCGAAGCACCCGAATTTGTTAATCCAGTGAATCGCTACCTCACATACGAAAAGGCTTACACAGCGGGTGAGCTGGATCCTGCCTTTAAAAATTTCAATGCATGGGAACTGCGTCGTGTTGTGAATGGTGAAGAGCCGGATGAACTTATTAAGTGGGGTCGTAGTATGATGCGTAACTTCCGCCCCGAGCAAACGCGCGGTGATTACGGCTGGCGTTATGTGCGTATTGTGGTGTCTGATGTAAAATATGGATCTCAAAATGTTCCCCTTGACCGGCCCGAGCTGCAATTTTTTCAGAATATCATCATGAACGGGGGCGTTTGTGGTCGCCGCGCGTTCTTTGGTCGATTCATTCTCCGTGCCTTCGGTATTCCCACCATCGCTCGTCCAAGTCGTGGTCATGCTGCACTTGCGCATTGGACACCGGAAGGTTGGGTCGTTAATCTGGGCCCTGGCTGGGGTGGAGGTTTTCTCAAGGGTATTTACAAGAATGGTCGCGACTTCGTAGCGACCTCCCAAGCACGCACACAACGTTCGGCATATCTTGCTGTAAAGCGTGCACAATGGATAGGTGATGTATCTGGTGAGCCACGCGTCTATGGTATACATGGGGGCGGGAAACCAGAATTCTGGAATGCGATGTCACTACATCTCCAAGAGCGTATTATTGCACAATCTAATGCTAAAACTCTTGGAGCTCTCGGTACTAACCTCGGGGAAGCGGATGGTTCCTCGGTAAATAACAACCCGAATGCCTCATCTGAAAACCAGAAAGAAAAAATTAGTGTTGGCAGTAATGGCTCCATTACCATTCCGGCTGCTGCGTTCACCGCGGCTAATCGTAGTCAGGTGCAAATATCAAAAAGCCACGGCACAGGTATGCAGATATTTCTTCCACGTTTTTCTGCTGCAGGGCTTACTCTCTTGCGTGGTGGTACGTGGAAAAGCAGTGCTGTTGATTGTGGATCCGGCGCCCGACTGATTAGCTCTGGCTATGGCCGTTATGATAATTGGGGGCTTCGCGCAGCTATTACGGCACCTGCTGGTAAGGCCAAGCTTCCTCGCGAATTGAACCTTGATCTGGGTGATGGAGTGAGCATGCAGTTTGTTTACATAAAACCTGGCACCTTTACCATGGGTGGAGAGGGAGCCAAGCCCAGTAAGTGGATTGGTGCTGACCAGCCCAAACATAAAGTCACCATCAGCAAAGGTTTCTACCTTGGTAAATACGAAGTAACCCAAGAGCAATACGAGCACATCACAGGCAAGAACCCGAGCAGCAGAAAGCACCGCGATCCAAAGTATCCAGTGGATACTATCAGTGAAACCGATGCGGAGCGATTCTGTGCAGCATTAGCGGGCAAGACGGGCACAGAAGCGAGGTTGCCAACGGAGGCTGAATGGGAATATGCGGCACGAGCCGGCAGTTCACGCCAGTGGTTCTTTGGTAGTAAATCGGACAAGTTGAGTGACTACGCCTGGTTTAAGGACAACTCTGGGCTCAAGTCTCATCCTGTAGGTCAGAAAAAACCTAACCCATGGGGGCTGTATGATATGTATGGAAACGTATGCGAGCGTGTTGCAGACCGCTATGATATAAGCTTCTACAAGAAATCCCCCAAAGTTGATCCAATTGCCACTGGCGTGACTAAAACTTCCTCTACGAAATATGAAGTTAGTGCCAAGAAAGCAGGTAACTACGCGCTAAGCAGTAAGGTATGCACCTTAGGCTACGGTCAGCATCTGATGGTCTCCGTCAATGGTGGTGAGGCCATCAACATTGACTTACCCTACACATCCGGTGAATGGGGTAAGTCTTCAGCGGTGAACGTCAAATTGAGGAAAGGGGCCAATGTCCTCGAGTTTCACCGTATTGACGCCCCTCAGAGTGGCATTGCTGTCAAAGCGCACTATTTGACCGCTCAATAACTCATGTAAAGTCACTATGCTGCTTGTTTGAAGTATAAAAAATAAGCGGCGCGTTGATCACAACGCGCCGCTTATTATTTTAAATTGTATGGTAATCTATGAGAACGATTACGCGTCAATCTTACGGTAAGCCGCAAGCAGAGCATCGAGTCCTTCTTTGCCTTTTTTGCTGGTGCCGTGCTCCATACCGATGACACCAGTGTAACCTTTTTTACGAAGGAGCTTTGTGACTGCTGCGTAATCGAGCTTGCCAGTGCCTGGCTCCTTGCGTCCGGGGCTTGCTCCGTACTGAACGTAACCGATTTGATCCCAAGTGGCATTGGTGTTTTTGATCAGATCGGGGCCGTTGCCAATTTGTCCTTCGTGGAAGTAGTCGGCGAGCAGTCTGCAGGATTTTCGGTTTACTAGTTTGCTTAGCATCGCACCGTCGGCAAACGAGCGGAGCAGGGGAGCTTTTTTACCCAGATTGTGCGAGAGTGGCTCCATCATCAAGATGATGCCGTGCGCCTCAACAATGTCGCAGAGGAAATTCATAGTATCCACTGACTTTTTGATTTGTTCCTCGCGTGGTAGATCATTTCTAACGCCAGGAAGGAAGGTCATACCGGTCTGCCCAGTGATTTGACAAAACCTGATACCCTTCTCCATATCTTTTTTGAGGCGTTCTTTGCCGTCTTTTGTGAGATTCGAGAAATCCTGTCCGGCTCCACCTGAGATCACTGAGATGCCCATGGTGAAGTCTTTTTTGCTTTGTAGAAATGCGGCGACCTCTTCCCAAAGTTTTTCGGGCTTACGCATCAGCCAGTTTTCTTCCCAGCCGCGGAAACCTAGGTCGTATGCGAACTTCATTTGCTCTACGATGCCCTTTGGTGCGGTGGGTAAGAGGTTTTCGTGAGGCCCGAATTTGGATGTGAATGGCGTGCCTTTTTCGCTATCAGCTGCGGATGAGATTCCGTGTGAGGCAGCGAGAGTGCCGGCGAGAGTTAGTTTGGTAAATCTTCTGCGGTTCATGTTACAGTTATTTTGTTTTTGGTAGTAGTAATTGGAGTTATTTCATACGGTAGTATCCATCTTTGTTATACAGAAAATAACAATCTTTTGGAGTTAGTCGTGGAAGATACATACAGGGTTTGCCTTTTTCATCGGTGCTTTCAATGAGACCGTGGTAAGCGGTCGCAGGTGCAGGTTTTTTAGCGTCAGGGTTCTTAAGTAGTGAGGTTTCGTGAATACGCTCTACGATGTGATCAACCCACTTGATTTTCTGTGCTTCGGTGCCGAACTCTGTCCAGTCACCAGAAGTTGTCTTCGCATACATCCTTTTGATGAACTCATCTGTGGTGATACCCATTTTTTTGGCGAGTGGTCCGGCAAGTCGTTCCCACCATTGTTGTGACTCCTCGTAAAACTCTTTTTGTTCGGTAAGGTTGAGATTAGCGAACATGATAGTCGAGCTGATCTGGTGGTGGAGGATGACGGCATTCGGATAAGCAAAAGATTTTTCTGCAAGTGTGCAGATTGTCGCCGCCATAGATGCCGCGAACGATTTCACCACAACGTAGACTGGTGCACTACTTCCCTCCATGGCTTTAAGAATTTTATATCCTGCCATGACCGAGCCACCAGGTGAGGTGTCAATAACGATGAAGATGGGTTTTTTGTTCTCTTTGTTATTGAAGTAGTTGATCCGTGTTGTGACGTGGTCAGCTGATTTCAGAGTAACGGGACCGTTCATGGCGATACGACGGTCTGAAATTACGAGAGTGCCGTCTTTTTTAAGTGGATTTTCGAGGTAAATTGGTGTGGCGTTGGCATAGGCGTCACGTCTTTTCTTAGTCTCCAGCGCGTTGATCTCGGCATCGAGCTGGGCTGTTTCTTTTGTCCATTTTGCCTGCAAGATCTTAAGTTCGCTTGCGCTCTTAACTGCCTTAGTTTTTGCAACTTCGGCAGCACGGCTTAAGTCCTTGAGGTCTTTCGCAAATTTAGTGTCGGCTTCAAGCGATTCTTTGCTGCGCTTCAGTGCTATGAGTGCGAGTTCTTCGGTCAGGGCCTCTTTTTCCAATTTCAATTTGGCAACATGGGCACGCAGTTTAGCTAGGTTCTTTTTGACCTTTTCTGCGTCTAGTGCGTTCTCTGCAGCCAGTTTTGACTGCTCATCCTGAGTTGTTGGTTTTTTCTCTGGTTTGACTTGCTGGGCATCTTGAGCAGAGGATAATGTTGTTACCAAAAATAACGTTGCGATAGTGTTGATGAGTCGGTTCATGGAATGCAGTAAAGTGAGTTCAGATTAAGGGCATACGTATTTGAAGCAATGTGATTTATCAAAAAAAACTAGGAAGTTCTAGTTTCGCAGCATTGTCAGAATGGGGACAAAAAAACCGTAGAACGGGGGGGACCCTTCCTACGGTTTTCTTGAGATTACAACTATAACACGCCGATTTGTGCATGAGCTGGTATCTGCAATTCACCCTTACATGAATTAGAGCGGCGCTAAATTAACGCAGTTCTTATTAAGATAGACAGGGCTATTGGTAGAATGTTCAAATAAAATGAAATTTTATGTAACTTTTTCGTAAGTCGTTGACTGTGAGTAATTAGTTTTTTGCCTACAGGATTGTTCCTGGCGTATAATTGGCTGCTTCTGGATAGGCAATTACTAGTTTTTCCACTGAGACTACAAACTGATCGACTTGATCTCTTGCGGTGCCGGTGTTTTCGCGTCCCTCGTCCAGAATGTGAGACAATTGGGAGGAGCTGAGAGGTATTCGGTCATCTTCTCCAAGGCGTTGGATTAGATTGTTTTCTTTGATTGTGCCTGCGCGGAGATCATTGACGGTAGCTACTGCGTGCTCTTTGATTGCCGTATGAGCGGCTTCGCGTCCAACACCCGCTTTAACTGCCTCCATCATGATTGTAGTGGTCATTAAGAAAGGCAGATAGTGGTTATTTTCTGCTTCGATAACAGCTGGGTATGCGTCCATTTGGCCAAGAATGGTAAGGAATGTTTCAAAAAGTCCGTCGAGTGCGAAAAAAGCATCGGGCAGCATGAGTCTTCGAACGACTGAGCAAGATACATCGCCCTCATTCCATTGATCCCCTGCAAGACCGCCTGCCATGGTGACATGACCTTTGAGGATTGCATGGAAACCATTGACTCGTTCACATGAGCGGGAGTTCATTTTGTGGGGCATTGCGCTCGAGCCGGTTTGGCCTTTGGCAAAGCCCTCACTTGCGGTTTCGTGGCCTGCCATGAGCCTAAGAGTGCGGCAAAGCGATGACGGACCGCTTGCCATATCGGCAAGAATGGAAACCGTGCGCATATCGAGTGATCGTGGGTAAACTTGACCAACGTTATTAAAGACTTGCGGTATTTTGAGGTGAGAGCAGACCTCTGCCTCTAATTGTGCGGCTTTGTTGGCGTTTCCATCAAAAAGAGAAAGCTGATCCATCTGTGTGCCGACTGCTCCTTTCAGGCCTCTGACGGGATAGGTGGTGATCAAATGTTCCAGCATATTGAGGGCGCCCTGTAGTTCTTCACCAATCATGGCAAGGCGTTTTCCGAAGGTTGTAGGTTGGGCCGCAACGTTATGCGTGCGTGCGGTGATCACAAGATCTCGCCATTGGACAGCGCGAGATTTGAGTTGTGAGAGCGCGGCGATAGATTTGTCGCGGATAATAAGTAGAGAACGGTAGACTTGAAGCTGCTCGACGTTTTCGGTTAAATCACGCGAGGTCATACCCTTGTGAATGTGTTGGTGCCCAGCTAGATCACAAAACTCTTCGATGCGCGCTTTCACATCATGCCTAGTGATGCGCTCACGATTCATGATCGATTTTAGATTGATTTGATCTTTTACTTTTTCGTAGGCATCGATCGCTTCTTGGGGGATATCGAGCCCGAGTTCTTTTTGGGCTTTCATGACAGCAATCCAGAATTCGCGTTCTAGTATGATGCGGCCTTCTGCGGACCAGATTTTAGATATGGCGGCGGATGCGTAGCGCTCAGCGAGGACGTTGGGTATCATGTTTGAGATGAATAATTGTTTGAATGAATGAATGGCGAATCAATAGGGAAATGACGTGGCTGGCAACCGGAAAAAAGTAAATGGATGATGCTGTAATTGAAGCATGTCCGATAAACACTTGTTTTTACAACCTAGCACTGTCTGGCTCCAGAGCTTGATTGATTAGTTGTTTAGCACAGCTTTGCCGGGTTTTGTCAATTATTGGTCTGTGGTTTGAGATGTAAGCGCCGTGATATTGGACAATTGGTGGATTAATTTTTGGCGTATGGGCCTTGCTCTTCTGCTTATGGCTTTCTGCAATTTTTCATACTCGGCCCGTCCATCTGAGGACTCAATAGTAATCGGGCTATAATCATATTGTCGTAAGTCATAAGGGCTAGCACGCATATCGAGCTCTCTTGCTCTTACTGCGAGAAGAAATGTTTCCCAGAGTAGCTCGCTGCTGATCCAGGGCATGCATTTCGATGCCCATTTGTAGAGATCCATATTTGTATGTAAACAGGCGGGTTGCTCATTCTTCTCGCGTGATCTGAGTGTAGGGCGAAGTTTGTTTAAACCAAGTGCTGCGGGACTAAAAAAGCGATAGGCATCGAAGTGGCTGCATGTAATGGGGAGTGACTCGACGATCTCATCGGTCTCTCTCTGAGATAAACGTAGTGGAGCCGATTCTGCGTGTCGTATGTCTGCGCCGCTGTAGACCATCGCCCACTCGTGCATACCATGGCAACCGTAATTGCCTACGCGAGATTGGGTTAATACCAATAAATTATGAATCCACTTTAGACGCTGTATCTCTTTCAATGATAGTGTTAGAGGGTCTAATTTAACGATGTTTTTTGAGACTTTATAATGTTTTCCGCAAAGCGTAGCAGGAAGATTTTCTGTGACTTCCAGTGCAATGCCCATACCGGGGTGCCACTGTTCTAACCGACCCATTGAGAATGGATAATAAGTAAACAAAAAGTCATAGACTGGGTGCTTTTGCCGCGAGGCTCTTCGTTGTCGGCTAGGGACTGTCCAGTGGCGTGCCGTCTGCCTGTGTTTTTCTGTGAGAGAAAGCCATGCCTCAGCACTTAAATATACATCATGTGAGGTCACGGTGATAGAGGTTGGCTGACAAGGTTGGACAAAGCATGGGTAAGATTCTTTCTAAATGTTCAAGGCTACCGCTAGTATATATTTGAAAGCTCGGTGTTGCGGGTTTGCATTTATTTTGCAAGATGCTTTTTGCTTGTATAGCGACGGCATCACTGGTGTCGACAATAGCTACCTTAGGCCCTGAAATATCTTTGATTAATGGACGAAGAAATGGATAGTGCGTACAACCTAACACGAGGACGTCTGCACCTGCATCGAGTAGCGGTAATATTTCACCTTCGATAATTTTGCGTGCGTGATCTCCTGATATTTCCCCCGCCTCTACGAGTTCGACAAAACTGGGGCATGGTCGAGTAATTACTTTGATATCGCCGGCATGAGTGTCGACGAGTCGATGGAATTTTTCGCCAGCCAGTGAGGCTTCTGTGGCGAGAATGCCCACTGTGCCAGACTTGGTCAGTTTGGCTGCGGGCTTGACTCCTGGTTCCATGCCAATGAAGGGCAGGGGGTAGGTAGCGCGGAGAGCTTCAACTGCCGCAATCGTGGCTGAGTTGCATGCCACAATGATCAATTTGCAACCTTGTTCGATCAGGAAATCTGTGACTTGGAAGACGCGTTGTTGAATTTCATCGGCTTTACGAACTCCGTAGGGGCACCAAGCACTGTCACCGAAGTAGATGATTGATTCGTTGGGTATAGTTTTTCGTACCTCGTTGAGCACAGATAGCCCACCTAGTCCTGAGTCAAATATGCCTATTGGTGAGTTCATGACTATTAATCAAATAAACCAAGCTGCGGTGAATCGGCCTCGGGCATATTCACGGGCTTGCTTTTGGTATTTTTGGCTCTGGGTTTACCTTTGGCCTCCGGGCGTGTGGAGTTTATTTCCAGATGAGTAAGGATATCCTTAGCGCGATCAATGATTGCAGGAGGGAGGCCGGCGAGGCGGGCGACTTGGATGCCGTATGATTTATCGGCGGTTCCCGGGAGAATCTTGCGCAGGAAAATGATGTCGTCGTTCCACTCACGAACCGCGACGTTATAGTTCTCGACTGCTTCCTTGCTGCGTGAGAGGTCGGTCAGTTCGTGGTAGTGGGTAGCAAACAGAGTGCGCGCTTTTATGGAATCATGCAGATGCTCAGCAACCGACCAGGCGATCGATAGGCCGTCAAAGGTGGCTGTTCCTCGACCAATCTCGTCTAGGATGACTAGAGAGTGATCGCTGGCGTTATTTATGATGAGGGATGTTTCGTTCATCTCGACCATAAAAGTGGATTGTCCTGAGGTGAGATCATCTGATGCGCCTACGCGGCAGAAAATGCGGTCGACTATCCCGATACGTGCTTTTTCGGCAGGAACATAGGCGCCGACTTGGGCCATCAGTGTGATGAGAGCGACTTGTCGAATGTAAGTTGATTTTCCTGCCATGTTGGGGCCGGTGATCAAAATCAAACGAGAGTCGTTAGCTGCCATGGTTGTATCGTTAGGCACGAATTTTTCTTCGACCATGGTTTGTTCTAATACTGGATGCCTGCCATTGGTGATTTCTAAATCACGCGAATTGTCTAGGATTGGCCGTGAATGATGATGGAGTTGAGCGAGTTCGGCGAGCCCCAGAAGTACATCTACCGTTGCTAGTGCCTCTGCGCATTGTTGTAGTCGATCGATATCGTTGGCGACCGATTGGCGGAGTTTAATAAATTCTTCATACTCGAGTTGTTTTGCGCGTTCATCGGCTCCGAGAATTTTGTTCTCCATTTCCTTGAGTGCGGGAGTGATATAGCGCTCTGCATTTGCCATGGTCTGTTTGCGCTGGTAATCGTCGGGAACTAAATCGATTTTAGCTTTAGTGACTTCGAGGAAGTAACCGAAAACGTTATTGAATTTAATTTTCAAAGTATCAATTCCAGTGCGTTTTCGTTCAGACTCTTGGAGTTCAGCGAGCCATTGCTTACCGCTGCTCGAGGCCGCGCGGAGTTCATCGAGCTCAGCAATAAAACCATCGCGGATGATGCCGCCTTCTCTGGTGTTCGCTGGCGGTTCGTCGGTTAGAGCTTTCTCGAATAGGCTGGTTAGTTCGGGGAAGGCGTGAAGTTTGGTTTCGATGTTAGAGTGAAAATCAGATCCTGGTAGGTTTTCTGCGAGTGCTTCAAGGTGGCTCTTGAGATCAGGGATCTTTTTTAGTGAGGTGAATAATGAAAGTAGATCGCGGGCATTGCCAGAGTTCTGAGAGAGACGAGAAGTAGTGCGCTCAATATCACGGATACCTCTCAGGGATTCGCGGCATTGTCCCATTAGGAATGGCTCGGCGAGAAAGGCTGCGATCATGTCTTGCCTTGCGTTTAGGGTATTTAGGTCGCGTAAGGGATGAAGAATCCAATCGCGCAACTTCCTTGCTCCCATTGGTGTGGCAGTATTGTCGAGCGCACCTAGGAGTGAATGTTTGCGCCCTGTTGGTGAGTCCACTAAATCTAAGTTGCGTTGGGAAGAGGAATCAATCAGTACATGTGAAGCATCGTTTCTAACTGATAGCGTTCTGAGGTGAGTGCATGACCGGCGAAGTTGGTAGGTGAGGTAATGTAATATGCCGCCCGCAGCAGAAATAGCGCATGTTAGGTTGTCGCAACCAAAGCCGCGCAGTGATCTAACCTTGAAGTGATCGCACAGGGCATGTTCTGATTGATCCGTCAGAAATGCGTAGCCGTCGTAAGGTAGGCTGCCACGCAGATCACCAAGAGCGTTAATTTGATCGTCTGGGATAATGAGTTCTTTTGGAGCGAGTCGTTGGAGGGCGTCTTTTAAGGCTTCCTTTTGAGGGTATTCTGCTACCGTGAAATCACCAGTCGAGTGATCGGCGCAGGCTAACCCCCAGTTTTTCCCTGAGTGATAAACTGCTGCGAGATAGTTGTGTCGAGTATCGTCGAGCAGGGTCATGTCATCGACGGTGCCTGCGGATATGATTTGTGCGATTTCGCGCTCTACAATTTTCCCTGGCTCGGGCGCAGTAGTTTGCTCAGCGATTGCGATGCGTTTGCCTGCCTGAATGACTTTGGCAATATATCCTTGTGCGGCATGGTGAGGCACACCGCACATAGGAATTCCATTACGTTTTGTAAGAGCTACATTTAAAATTCCAGCCGCCGTTTTGGCGTCCTCAAAAAACATCTCATAAAAGTCACCGAGGCGATAAAAGAGCAAAATGTCATCGGGCAAGGATCGGCGCATTGCCTGATACTGTGCCATCATCGGAGTGAGTTTTTTTTCCTGCGTCATGTTTGCGGTAACAGATGTTTAGCGAATAGTCGGGGGGCTTGTCGAGCCTTGCTGTCACGACAAGTGTGGCTGATAATTGACAGATTCGCAGATAAAGTGTGTATTTATTTCCGATGAAGTTAAATACCTTATTCCAAATGCTGATCGTGCCCGTCATTTCTGCGGGATTTTTGTTTACTCAACCCGTCAAAGCCGATGATGACGACACACAACTAGCCAAAACGATGAAGGAGGCAAGTGATGCTCTGAAGGCTCTACGTAAGCTCCCTAAGGATGATTGGGCTGGGGGGGTGCAGAAATCGCGCGCTGCCGCGGAAGGTATTCGCAAAGGAATGGAATTCATTCCTGTAATGCTCAAAGATATGAGAGATGGTGTGGAGAAAGATAAAGCGCTCGCTGACTACCGTCGTTTGATGGGGCTCAACTACGCAGCTTTATGCGAGCTTGAGTTGGCATATCTTGAAAAGGATGCTGCAAAAGTTCTGGCAGCTAGTAAGTCATGGAAGGCGCTGAAAAAAGAAGGCCACAAGAAGTATGAGGACGAGTAGTCTTGTGATTCAATGATCTATGCGTGCTGCAGTGTCATTTTTTTACCGGCACTTCAGTCGGCTTCTCACCACACCAGCTTCCCTCGTCGGTAGAAGTGGTAAGAAGCTTTCACGTATGGAAATTGGTGATCTTGGTGAGTGTATTGCCTGTGCTTATCTCAAGGCAAGGGGATGCAAAGTACTCTATCGTAACTACCGTGGCCCGAAAGGTGGTGAGGTAGACATTGTGGCGCGATCTGGCAAGACCTTGGCCTTTGTAGAAGTTAAAACTCGCACCCGGAGAGGTTATGGAAGACCTCTTGATGCAGTGGATGTCTCCAAGCAAGAATTGATTGAGCGTGGTGCAAACTCATGGTTGAGGCTTCTGGGGTCTCGCGATATTCCATGGCGATTTGACGTGGTTGAGGTGATTCTCGAAGAGGATCATGTTCCTGATGTGAATTTGGTATTAGATGCTTTCTGACTTTTTTGGGGTCATGCCAAACCAAGGCATTGCAAATTTTCATCTATTAAGGAAAACTGCCACCCAGAAGTTATGTTCATACCCTCTGAAATGCCGCTCTATGTTATCGGTCACAAAAATCCCGATACTGATGCGATTTGCTCCGCCATTGGTTATGCAGAGCTGTTGCGCTCTAAGGGTATGGAGAATGCACGAGCTGCGCGCTGTGGTGCAGTGCCTGCACGTACAGACTGGGTATTAAAACAAGCAGGTATTGACCGTCCTCAGCTGCTAAACGATGTCTCAGTTACAGCAGAAATGATTTGCCGCAAAGAGGTTGTGAGTGTTCAGGAAGACGCTACTTTTCTTACCGCATATCAAGTGATGTTGACTAAGAGTGTTCGCAGTCTTCCGGTGATTACTGGTGATGGGAAGCTCAAGGGGTTGCTCAGGTATTTAGATTTACTGCAGTTATTGATGCCTACAGATACAAATCCGGAATCTGTGAGGAGAATGTTTGCTTGTCCTGAAAAAATTGCGGCTACATTAAATGCAAAAGTTACTGGTGCAGACATTGTTGCAGGTGAAAAAGAAATTGTTCAATTGGTTGGTGCGTCCAGCACTGAAGCGGTTAATCGTCGATTAAATGATGCGGCTGAAAAAGGCGAAGTTGGGGCTTATGTCGTGATTTGTGGTGATCGACCAATTGTGCAGCGAGCGGCCATTGATCATGGTGTTGGTATTTTGGTGGTAACTGGTGGTTCAAAAGTTTCAGGAGATCTTATCAAGCTGGCGAAGAGTATGGGGGTTGCTGTTTTGCTGTGTAAGCAAGACACTGCCACAGTAGCCAAATTGATTCGGTGTTCCCGCATGGTGGATCAAGCTCTTGATGACTCTATTGTTCGCCTAATGGCACACGACCCAGTAAAATCCATTAGAGATACACTGACTCGACAGAAACAGGATCTTTTTCCGGTGATTGATCCCGGTGATGATCGACTTATTGGTGTGATATCTAAATCTGATCTCATTGATCCGCCACGAATCAAACTGGTACTGGTGGACCACAACGAGTATTCTCAAGCAATTAATGGCGTTGAAGACGCCGAGGTAATTGAGGTTATCGACCATCACCGCTTGGCAGGTGATCTTGTTTCCAGAGAACCAATTCGCTACCTCAATGAACCAGTCGGGTCATCATCAACGCTGGTCGCTAGGGAATACCGTTACGCTGGTATTGAAATGTCACGCGGTATTGCGCTCTGCCTTCTCGCAGGCATGGTCTCAGACACACTGAATCTTACTTCGCCAACGACATCCGATTTGGACCGACAAATTTTACCATGGCTGTGTGATATGGCTGGTGTTGACGCGCAGGAGTTCACTCTCGATTTTTTTGCTTCCGGGTCATTGTTAGCTCACAACACGATGGATGAAGCCATTATGTCGGACAGGAAAGTTTTTGAGGAAAATGGCAATAAAGTAAGTATATCTCATGTTGAGGAATGTGGGCTAGAATTGTTTGAAGCAAATCATCAGGCGCTCGCCGAATCGCTAGATAAACTCGTTGCTGTTAAGGGATATGATCTTGCATTGCTCGCAGTCACCGATATCACCACTCATTACAGCGTGTTGATTACCAGTGGTAAATCGGAAATTATTGATGCATTGCCATTTGAACGTGATGATGTTGGAGTATTTCAAGGACCTGGCGTAGTGAGTCGCAAGAAACAGATATTCCCCGCAATATGCCAAGCGATTCGAGTTGCTGCTTCAAGAGGTTAATAAAAAACAATCCCGATATGTCTAGAAATATAGTAGTCATTAAAATAGGCACAGGTGTTCTCACTCGGTCAGAGGGTGGCACGCTGAATGAGGCTTCACTGGTCAGGCTGGTTACAGCCGTGTCTGAGTTAGTTGCATCGGGTGTGCCCTGCGTCATGGTTTCGAGTGGAGCGGTAGGAGCAGGCGTGTCAGCTCTGAGTTTAGATGGTTATCCCAGTGATACAGCAACTCGCCAAGCATGTGCTGCTGTTGGGCAGACTAGACTTATGCACGCGTATGAAAATTTATTTCAAAAGTTTCAACTTAACGTAGCGCAAATTCTTCTCTCTGCGGATGATTTGGCAAATTCATCTCGCAGTACTAATGTGCTCAATACTCTGAAACGATTGCTTCAGAATGGAGCGATAGTCCCTATTATTAATGAAAACGATAGTGTTGCGGTGGAAGAGCTTAGGGTTGGAGATAACGACATGCTTTCTTCCCGAGTTGCTCAAATTCTCCAGGCTCGTATGTTAGTCATTCTCAGCACGGTGAATGGTCTGATGCGTGAAGATGGGACTATCATTGATCAAGTAGAAGATATCTCTGAGGTGCTGAAGCATGTTCGTGATGATCATGGGAAATTTTCAATTGGAGGGATGAGGTCAAAGCTCACTGCAGTCGAGCGGGCAATAGCTGCCGGAGTAGAGACAGTGATTGCAAACGGGCATCAATCTGACAACTTACGGGCAATAATTAATGGTGAAGCTCATGGGAGCCGTTTCATTGCTTCATAGTGCCATAGTGGCGTGGGTTGATAAATATCTGAAAACAACTGTAAATTGCTTTTCTTATGGTTGACCTTGGGCCATCTCGAGGTTACATACAAGGATACCTTACTGAATCTAACCACCTCTGATCAAGAGTGAGTAACACCGACTCAATTTCTGCTTGTCGCCATGGCGATTTTTACTGGATCCGCTGCTATGGCAAGGGGTCATTCTTTAACAGCCACCATGTCAAGCGGTGTGCGGAAGATGAGTTAAATAATGGGATCAAATCTATTGTTATCGATTTGTCTCAATGCAGCGGTATGGACTCGACATTTATGGGAACGATGGCGGGTATTGCTATGAAGCTTATGAAGATACCCGGCGGTAAGTTAGAGGTAGTAAACCCGGGGAATAAGAATCGAAGCGCACTGGAAGATCTTGGGCTTGATGTTCTTATGGAAATCGATTCCGAGAGCACTGACAGGAAAATACAGTTTGATGAAATTGAGGGTAAGTTGCGGCCATGTTCTTTGCCGGTTGAAAAAATTGGCACCGCACGTCACGTTCTCGATTCGCACAAAAAATTGTGTGAAGTAGATGAGAATAACACCCAAAAATTTGGAACTGTTCTGGAGTTTCTAGAAGCCGAGGTGAAAGCCAAGGAATCTAGCAACGGCTAAACTGTCAATGATCACCAACTTACTAATCAAGCCAACATTGATGTTCTTGTTATTTGTGGCTTTTTTGATAGAGTAGATGAGTTGTAATTATGTGGACATTAGTTTATTTTGTCATTGCTGGGGTCTTCCTGCTGCTCGCCATTTTATTAATGGTGATACATCGTTATGCTGCTCGCCTAATAAAGATACGAAGCGAGCGGGATCATATTCTGGGCGAAGAAATGCGAATGTTCGATTTTTTGCATCATCTTGGTACGGTTATTGAAAAAGACATCAGTCCCGTGCTGCTCTACAAAGAAATTGTGGAAGGTCTAAGTGAGGTGCTTAATGCTAATGGAGGAGCGCTATATATACTTAACGAAGAAGGGACGTATCTCATACCCAAATACATCACAAAGGATTGCCCGCCTCTAGTGGGTGTTCCGGTGGAGATTTTTAAACGTTCAAAAAAAGACAGCCGAGCCATGGAGCGACACGTGCGGTTAAGTAAATTGGCTGCCAATGAGGGCATATTGGGTGCTGCCCTCAGTACAGGGCAGTGCATGCACGTTTCATCAGTTCGTGATCATGAGTCATTTCACGATGCCTTCGTGCGTTATGAGGAGAACCTCTCGGCACTGATTGCACCACTTCATTATGCCGATAGGGATCTGGGTGTAGTTGCAGTGGCGAAACGTCATGAGGAAGGGGTGTTCTCAGAGAATGACTTCCATGTTTTCAAGTCGATTTCTGAGCAATCATCTTTCGCGATGGGCAACGCACTAATTCATCAGGAAATGACGGAAAAGCGTAAGCTCGATGATGAGTTGAGGACGGCCAGAGAAGTGCAAAACATTTTGTTGCCGTCATCGGAACCCGAAATTCTTGGATATCGTGTTTGTGGTAGCAATACGCCTGCCCGCATCATCAGTGGTGATTATTTCGATTACATGAAAATGCCTGATGACAAGTGGGGTGTAGTCATTGCAGATGTCACCGGTAAGGGAGTGCCGGCAGGACTGCTCATGGCGATGTGCCGGAGTTTACTCAGGCACAGCGCACAATCAACATCGTCACCTGCCGAGGCGCTGACTCAAGTTAATCGTAACCTATTCCCTGATGTTAGAGAGGATATGTTTGTGAGTTTGGTGAATCTTACGATTGATGGGCCTGATGGCGATTTGCGCATGGCTCGAGCGGGTCATGATGCCCCATTAATGTTTAGAAGCGGAACTGGAAAAGTGGACAGAATTAAACCTCCTGGTGTTGCTCTTGGTATTGACGAGGGCGAAGTTTTTGAGCGGGTTACCAAGGATTTGAAGTTACAGATGGTTTCGGGCGACTGCTTGTTGCTACATACGGATGGGATATGCGAAGCTGAAAATGACAGTGGATCTGAATTTGGTGCCGAGCGAATGGAAAGGGAGTTTATCAAATCAGCGCCGCTCGGTGCGGAAGCAGTCGTGGAGTCACTTAAGAAGGCTGTGAATGACTTTGCTGGTGATCGGCCGCAGATGGATGATATTACGATGATCGCTATCGAAAAATGCTAGATAAAATTCAAACTTAGGACGTGATTTTTTTATTTATCGCTTGCATAGAAAAAATCATCTTAATAAGGTTTAACTATCTTAGCAATACACCTATTGCTCAGTTACCCCCCCAGCTAACAACCAAACCAAAACCAAAAACAATAAAATTATGAAAATCGCAATCATTCTCGCAGCTGCCGCAGGTATCGCACTCAGCAGCTCTTGTGGCTTACAGCAATGTTCAGAAGTCCCTCCAGCACCTCCTGTTGAGATCGGCAAGTAGGCCATTGGCTTAATCTAATTCTATCAACAAAGGTAGGTCGACAAGTTCGATCTACCTTTTTTCTTGTGTTTATTGCGTGCTATCTCTAAAAAATATTTACCAAACAACTTAACAATCCATATGAAAACACTTAATATACTTACGACATTAGTCATCATCGCTGGTGGTGTTGCTATTTCATCCTGTTATCCTGCTACTGGGGAAGCGCGGCCACCTTCATTGCGGTCGTTGCCCAAATTTGACCCCGTGCCAAATGTGCCAAATGTGCCAAACGTGCCGTCTAGCAATGCGGTAGATTACGCCAAGTAAATCAGCATCACGCTCAACACTGCGTGCATTCAACAAAATTTTATGGGCTATCGTTTTATTCGGTAGCCCTTTTTTTGTCGAATTTACCTCGGCGCAAAATTTGTCCCGGCTAGCTGGTGATCGGTAATGTGCAATATTGGTCCAATTACTTACCCGGCTAAACCTTAAAGAGGATACATTACTTAGCCGTTGTTTGATAAGTAATGAATGACCCGTAGGCTTAGTTTGGAGGATGGTTTAGATGTAGCTATAATTGAAATAGCTGGTTCACTTTCCGATCTTCACGGGTGCTTGAACAATACCCTCTGCGGTTTCTTTTTTTAGTCGTAGTTGACCGCAGGCGGCGTTGATGTCGTGACCTTTCTCGATGCGCAGAGTGGTATTGATACCGTGGTCGGCCACCGTGTCGCGGAAGGCATAGCAAACGTCTTCTGTGGGCCTTTCCCAGTCTAGTCCCTCCACGGTATTGTAGGGAATCAAGTTAACTTTTGCATTGAGGCCCTTAGCGCGTTTGGCGAGGATGGTAGCTTGTTCCAATGAGTCGTTAACTCCTTGTATAAGAATGTATTCGAGTGAAATCTTCTGTTTTTTGTATAAACGCCAGAAGTGCAGGGAATCAAACAAATCTTTGATTGGCCATTTCTTATTCACAGGCATAATTATGTTGCGTACATCGTCGGTGGCCCCGTGCAGGGAAATGGCGAGTCGAATGGGCACAGGGAACTCAGCGAGGGTGCGAATCTGGGGAGCCAGACCAGAGGTGGAGACAGTGACGCTGCGAGCGCCGATGTTCAGTCCCCAATGGGCTGTGATGATTTCTAAGGCTTTGATCAGGTTCTTTATGTTTGCGAGAGGCTCACCCATACCCATGAATACGATGTTATTAATAGTTTCGCCAGTTTCGCTCTCCACTGCGAGCATCTGGCCTATGATTTCGGCTGAGGTGAGGTTTCGGGTGAATCCAGCCAGCCCTGAGGCGCAGAATTTACAGCCGTATGCGCAACCCACTTGGGAAGAGACACAGATGGTTTTTCGTGAGGATTGTCGACCATTCAGGCCTTTTGAGGCGGGAATAAAGACAGTTTCCACGTAACGGCCGTCGTTGAGCCGGAACAAAAACTTGCGGGTGGTATCTTTGGAGCCCTTTGTTTCCACGTGTTGGAGGTCATTGATGTGGAACTCCGCCGTCATTTTATCACGTAACTCTGCTGGCAGGTTCAGCATTTCCTTGATGCCACTGACGCGCTGCTTGTAGATCCATTCGAGAATCTGTTTGACGCGGTAGGGTTTTTCCCCTGCAGCAGTCACATATTGCTCGAGGTCTTTTTGGGAAAAACCGAGCAGTGAAGTGGTGGTGATCTCTGTAATACTGGGCACGCTTGGGTTTTAGCACGAATTTCCAAAAAGGCACCTATTTTGCTTTGGGTTTATTTTTTTCAGGCGTTATAAAAGCGGCTTTTTTGAGATCTTTTTTGATTTTTAGGAAAATTCGGTGCCCGTTGGCTGAGTGGGTGGGGAAGCCGCAGGCGAATGAGAACTCGCCTGATTCATCTGGGGTGAACTCAAATTTTTCAACTTTACTGGTTGTGCCCAGGGTGTTCGGCTTTGGTGTGGTGGCGCCATCAAAGTAGGGTGTGTCGCCCAG
>Ga0206131_10001080_pt1 | contig 36159 bp, 55 predicted proteins | sample Helgoland_Spring_FD_148636 | JGI IMG/M metagenome (GOLD analysis project Ga0206131, IMG submission 148636) | Pelagic subsurface seawater microbial communities from Kabeltonne, Helgoland, North Sea - Helgoland_Spring_Bloom_20160517_1 | ecosystem: Environmental > Aquatic > Marine > Epipelagic ... | reverse complement strand
AACCCAAATAACCCAAAAAAACTTTTGGGAAAAACACTTGCAGATCAAAATAATTGACTTAAGTTTGGAACAGATTTAACAATAACAAAAAAAAAAAACATGAAAAACATTGCACAATTAACCACAGATTTCGGAAACATTGCTAACCTACTAAACGGAGTACAAAAATTACAGGATCGTTGGAAACTTCTTCATGAGGTACAACAAGTGAATGAGATTTTAATTAAAGAAACCGACAAGAAATTAGAAGAAGCAAAAGAGAAATACGCAAAAGACAATACTTTACTAGAATCTTTTATCAAATTGTATGCCTCAATGACTAAAAACTTTGAAAGCAGACACAAAAGAGCAACCAAAGATAGATCAAATATTTTTCAAATAATGGAATTAATGGAGATCAAACCAGAATATGACAAGTTCTATTATAATCGTGGAGATTGGGATCAAAAACAAGAATTAACGTTAGAAGAATTTAGCGACAAATACGCAGTTATTTATTAATTATTTATCAGTATAGAGGGAGTTAGTCGAGTTTAATAGTTACAATTCTAAAGACTCCCTTTATACACTAATACTAAAAAAATGTCAAAAACAGCCGCACAATTAACCGAAAGTATAGAGATAATGGAACATATCGAAATGATCCAACATATCAAAGATACAGTAAACAATGCGTTAGGAGAGTTACAAGAAATTTTAGATCAACCTCGTTATAGGAATGTAAGTAGTAAAATGAAATCATACGGTAACTACGGATTAGATCAATTCTTAAACAACAATGAAAGTAACCCTTATGATTTGTCAGTTGATACAATAATTTTTGAATTGAGAAACCTCAAACATGAATTAAATGATTAAGTTTATATTAAATTAAAAAAAAGATAAATTATGCCTCAAATTTTAACAAGAAAAGATTATGATTTTTACGAATGTTCTAGTGCGTTTCAAAAATGTGTACGAAGAGGATTAGAACGTGAGTCCCTTTACTTTGGAATCGAATTATTCTCATCGGGATACTCCAAGTATTTATGGAAAAGAATGTTGTGTGTGGCTTCGGAAGACATCGGACTAGCAAACCCCCAAATCGGACAACAAATAAATGCTCTTTACAATAACTATAAAACAATCCTAGAACTAGGAGATACTCACGGATCAGAAGTTGTTGTTATTCATGCTATCATGTTGCTTGTAAGATCTCCAAAATCTAGGATCTGCGATCATGCTAAAGTGTATGCAATGGTAACAGATGACAATTTTGACATTCCAGATTTTGCTCTAGATAATCATACAAGAAAAGGCAAGATCCTCGGACGATCATTTGATTACTTCATAAAAGAGGGTGCTAAACTTGAAAATAAAGTTGAAATGACGGATCCTTATGAAGATAAATTCAATTCTTACCTTATGGATCTCCAAAACAAAACTATCAAAGAAGACGGTTTCTACGGATACGACAAGAGAAATGTTCACCATAAGAGTATAAGACACATGGCAGAATGGAAAGCAAAAAATAACCAACAAACTATGTTTTAGATGTAGTTGTTAAATCGATCAAAGGGTAGACGTTGTTTGCCCTTTTTTTACGTCATGCAAAAAAGTTGTATATTTGGATCAAATACGTACAAAAATGACACCTATAAAAAAGGAAGAAAAAAAAGAGTTGTTTGTCGAGTTGTTCAAGAGTACGGCTTGTAACGTAAGTGCGTGTTGTCGTAAAGTTGGTATATCTAGAAATACGTTTTACGAATGGCGTAAGTATGACAAGTCCTTTGCAGACATTATCAAAGATGAAGAAGAGAGTATGATCGACTTCGCCGAGACAATGCTTTACAAAGCAATTAAAGAGGGTAAGACTGCCGAGTTAATATTCTATCTAAAGACCAAAGGAAAAGAGAGAGGATATGTAGAGAAGACCGAGTATGAGGTAAGTACACAAAAAGAGCCAGATTTAAGTGAGTTGTCTACGGACGAAATATTGACAATAATCGATGCAAGCGAATCACAAACGTAAATACCTATTAGAGTACGTTAAAAGAGAGGGATCAAGAAGAAACTTTTGGTCGTTTTGTAAATACTATGATCCAGAATTCTTTGGTAAGCGACTGTTTCTTAAGGAGATAGCCGATGCTTTTCAAGAAATAGAAGAACTTAAGATCCGTAGTTTATCCGTAAGTATGCCTCCGCGTGCAGGGAAGTCCTACATTACATCTTTGTTCTGTGCATGGACACTAGGAAAGAATCCAAAAGAATCAGTCATGAGAAACACCTGTACGGCTACATTGTATGCGAAGTTTTCTTATGACGTAAGAGCAATAGTATTATCTTCAAGATTCAAGGAAGTATTTACTACTAGGATCTCAAAGGATAAAGCAAACCTACAAGGTTGGAACACAACCGAGAGTAAGCAAGTGGGTTACTTTGGCGCAGGTGTTGGTGGAACAATAATTGGATTCGGGGCAACAAAATTAGCAATAACCGATGATCTATATGTAGGAATCGAGAGTGCAATTAATGAGAACGCAAACGACAAGATCCTACAGTGGAAAGAAGCAACTCATGATTCAAGACTAGAACGTAATTGTTCAAAGATCGACATAGGGACACGTTGGTCGGTGAATGACGTAATAGGGAAGAACGTACATGAATCTAGATACGATAAATCGATCATAGTACCAGCATTAGATGAGAAAGGACACACGTTTTGTAATGACGTTATGACAACCGAACAATATGAGGATATACGGAGTCGAATGACTGAACATATATGGTTAGCCGAGTATATGCAACAACCAATAGACATAGAGGGTAGATTGTTTAATGAGATCGAGTACGTAAATCAAGAAGATTTTGATCACTTATTGTCACAATATGAAGTAGAGGGATCACTTGCATACATTGATGTAGCAGATCAAGGAGTTGATTATACCGCTATGGTCATAGCAACATGGGTACATGGGAAGATCTACATTGCCGACTATCTCATGAGTAAAGACAATACAGACATTACCCTACCTCTAGTAGCAGCCAAATTAGAACAATGGAAAGTTAAATGGTGTCGTGTTGAATCGAATAACATGGGTGCAATGTATTCTCGTCACCTACAGAAACTAACGAGTACCAGAATACTACAAGTAGCTAACACTACAAACAAGATCACTAGGATCATAATGAATGCAGGTTTTATTATGAACAAATTTACGTTTGTACAAAAGAAGACGAATGACTGTGTGAAGTTTATGGATAACGTAATAGGATTTAGCAAAGAGGGTAAGAATAAAAACGATGACGCACCCGATTGTCTTGCTGGTTTATCAATTTTTACTCAATCGATGTTTAAAAACCTGTAAAAGTTTCGTACTTTAGCAAAAAAACTGTATGGAATTTAATGTTTGGGAGTCGTTCTTTGGTAACCGCGATCAAGAGGATCGGTACATAGATCAATTCAATAGAATGTTTCCCCTTACTAATCAAATGTGGGGAGTCAAAGAAGCAGTATGGATCGACACTTCTGACGCATGGAAATTGTTTCTAGAGATCCCAGAACTTCGTGCTGTACTTGACAAAAGAGCAAGTATGATGAAATCTAATAAACCTTACCTATGCAATGAAGACGGGGAAGTCATTGAGAATCATTGGTTTAACGATCTAATAAACAATCCAAACCCGACACAATCTTGGTCTGATGTAGTTTACTCGATGTCTATACAAGACGGACTATATTCAAACGTATTTGCATACACTCCTAAAAGATCATTTGATATTAGAAACTTATTTGTTCCACTACCGAGTAATCATATCGAGATATTCTTAAGTGGTAAAAGACTTAACCAAATGGAAACAGGTGGGTTAATAGATTACTATAAATTCATGTACGATGACCAAAATTCTGAAAGGATCGAAGTTGAAGACATGGTTTATTTGACTACTCAAGACGGAATGAATCTTGTAAAACCTCATAGCAGAATACAATCATTACGCTGGCCGTTGTCGAATCTCAAAGCACAATATCACAAACGTAACGTATTACTTGAGAATCTAGGTGCTATTGGTATCCTCTCTGCACAACAGAATGATATGGGGGGATCTATACCCATGACACCGGAAGAACGTGAACAGATCCAAAAGGATTGGTATAAGAGATCAAAAGATGAATTAGTTATAACTGAAAGTAATGTTAATTGGCAACCGATGTCTTATCCGACAAAGGATCTCATGTTGTTTGAAGAACAAACCGCAGACAAACTTGCCTTAATCGATGCTTATGGATTGAATTACAATATTTTCTCTAGTGAAAAGGGAAGTACATACGCAAACGTAAGAGAGTCGATTAAAATGGTTTACACCGATACAATAATACCAGAAACACAAGCAATGTATGACTCAATAGGACAGCAATTGGGACTTGATAAAGAGGGTATTTACTTAAAAGCAGATTTTTCTCACCTTGCAATTATGCAAGTAGACCGAGAAAAGGAAGCACAGGTATTGAAAACCAACGCAGAAGCACTTGAGAAACTACAAATATTGGGTATACCATTGAGTACCGAAGAGATGAAAAAAATATTAAACATAGAAAACATTAAGTAATATGGATCGTGATATAAACAAGTATTCACAAAAGAATACAGAAATAATCAAAGACCTAGACGAAGAAAAAAGAGAAGTAGCAATATACTTGTCTACATTTGATGTAATGGACAGTGATTATGATGTAATAAAAAAAGGTGCTTTCAAGAAATCAATTAAAGAACGTGGAGTAGGATCTAAAAGTAATCGAAAGATCGCATTTCTTCGTTATCATGATTGGGAAAAACCAATAGGTAAATTCATGAGTTTAGATGAAGATGACAAAGGATTATTTGCAGTAGCAAGATTAGGTACGTCTTCTCTAGGTGATGACGCATGGGCAGATTATAAAGAGGGAATTATAAGAGAACATTCAATAGGTTTTCAATACGTAGACAAAAAAAGTAAATGGATTGAAGATAAAACGATGACAACGGGTGGATATTTTGAGATCAAAGAAGTCAAACTATGGGAGGGTAGTGCCGTTACCTTTGGATCAAACGAATACACCAACGTAATAGACGTAATTAAAAGCCAAGACAAGCCGAATTACGCACAGAAACTCTTTAATGAGATAAACATACTACAAAAATCTTTAGTGAGCGGACAGGGTACAGATGACCGTTTGCATGAAATCGAAATGAAACTCAAATATTTAACAACGCAATTAACAACACTAGCGTCAAGTGATCCGAGTATAACTCAATCACCGAACCTAGCCGATGTACCCGTAGTTGAATCATTTGATTGGAATAAGGTCGTAAAAAGTTTACGATCATAAGTAATAACTCAAAAATATAGAAATAGTGAGTGAAACTAAATTAACACCAGAAGAAGTAATCGAGAAGATTAACACTTCGTTTGAAGAAAAGTCTGCCACGTTCTCTACAAAAGAGGATCTAGAAGCAGCAAAAAGTGAGATAGGATCTCAAATTGATAGTCTTAAAGGACTTGAGGAAAAAAGTACGGATATTGAGAAAGCAATTGCTAAACTTGAGGGTAGATTTGAGAGTTTCGGAGAAAAGGCACAAGTTGTACCTACAAAGAAATTATCTTTGGCTCAAACTATTGTCAAAACATTTTCTGACAATATTGACAAGATCAAATCTGCAGTAGAGAAAGGTACTCAAATCAATCTAGATGTTAAAGATACTACGATCACAGGAAGTTATGTAGGTGATTATGCTTTGACAGATTTTGATTCTGAAGTAGATCGAGTAGTACGTAAAAGAGTAGGAATCCTTGACGTTGTATCTAGAGGGACAACAACATCAAAATTTGTAACGTATGTAACTCAAACCGCTAGTTCAAAGAACACTTGGGTTCCTGAAGCAGAAGCAAAATCAGAGCGTGAAGTTGGTTGGAGAGAGATTTCGGAAGAAGTTAAGAAGATTGCGGGTTACATTAAAGTATCAAAAGAAATGCTTGACGATCTTTCATTTATTCGTTCAGAAATCAATACTGATCTAATGGATAAGTTACGAGAAGATATTGAAACTGCTTTATTAAATGGAACTGGTGCAGCACAAATCAATGGATTATTATCTTTAGGTATGGGTTTACCGACTTTTGGAGCAGGATCATTTGCTTTGTCAATTCCAGGTGCAAATATATCTGATTTAATGAGAGTTGTAAAAGCACAAATTGAAGCAGAAAACTTCTCACCAACACACGTTGTATTGAATCCAGAAGACATTGCTAAATTGCAGTTGACTAAAGGAACGGACAACACGTATACTTACCCAATGTATTTACCACAAACTGGTGAGTTGACTATTGCAGGAATGACAATTGTTTCTTCTACTTATATGTCAGTAGGTACTTACCTTGTTGGAGATATGTCAAAAGTGAATGTAAGATTTAGAGAAAATATGACTATGACCACAGGTTTAGATCAAGATGACTTCACACGTAATATGGTGACGATCTTAATTGAAGCAAGACTTGTTCAGTACGTCAAAACGAATCAAAAAAAGGCATTTGTTTTTGGTGATATTGATACGGATATAGCATTGATTTTAAAAACACCTTAATCAATAGATATGTCAGAAAAGAAGAAACTTAAGAACAAGTCCCAAAAGACTAAAAAAGTTGTTTCAAAAAAAGAGGAAACACTAGATCCAAATAAAATGTACAAAATGACATGCACGGGTAAGCATAAAAACTTATTCAAAGGCAGAGAAATTTCAGTTAATGGATCAAGTGCTATGATTTTCTTGAGACAGGATTATGCAACGTTAGTAAAATAGAAGTGAAATGTTTTTAGATACGGAAGACTTTATTAATAAATTTGAGTTGTCAACAGGTATGTTCACTATGAACAAGTTGATAGCATATATTGAGAGATACGAAAAAGAATATTTAGTTAGTCTTTTAGGAGTTGATCTTTATAACGAATTTATGACAGACTTGAATATGGGGTTACCTCAAAGTCCTAATTTTGACGCACTATATAATGCAATAAATGAAGACTGGAATCACACAATCATAACGTCAAGAGGTATTATTGATATGCTTACAGGATTTGTGTATTTTGAATATGCAAAAGACTTGATTAATCAGCAAACACCTTTTGGTAATGTCAATCCAAAATCTGAAAATAGTGAAGTAGCATCTACCGTTTACAATATGATGTACAATAGGTATAACGAATCAGTGAAGTCTTATACTAACATTCAAAAATATATTTACAAGCACAGGGGAGCCGATACGGGACAATTGGTAAGTATTACCATGACAACACCTGGAACAAATATCACTAGCGGAGTTTATGACGTAGTTGGTGGTAGTGGATCTCTTGCAAAATTGAATGTAGTTAGTGACGGATTAGGTGTAGTACAATCTGTTGACATTGATACAAAAGGTATAGATTACAAAATCGGAGATCAAATTAGTGTCGATGAGGGGAATCTTGATCTTGTTGTAAACGTAGACTATGTGGGTGTAGGGAATTATGATCTATTTAACGGACAACGTAAACAATATACTACTTGGTTATGATCAAAGAAATAAGTTTTGTAATTGAAGATCTAGTTAGTCGTATTGATAATACCATAGACGGTACTTGGAATAATACAACTAATAAAATTGAAACGTGCAATACGAAATGGGCAAGACCAGGTAAACCAATTAGTGATATTGGGAATGATTACGTGATAGAAGAAGTAGAAACAGATGAGTGGCTTACAATCCTAGATCAAACGGGATTGTCTGGTACATTCTACATTCAAACTCCTTATTTTTTAGGGGGTACTAGAATTGCAGCAAATCGAGAGTGGACTATAAGTACACCAAAACTAGCATCGAAAACACCAATAATATGGTTGTTACATGATATTGATTACAAAGTATTCGGAAGAAGTAATACAAAAGAGTGGGAATCAGCATTACGAATATTCTTTTTAGATGAAACCAATGTGGTGAATTACTATACAAAGGATCATACGCAAAATGTTGTACAACCCATGACCAAATTAGCCGAAGAATTTATCGAGATCATAGAACAAGATCGGAGTTTTGAAACACTTGAGGAGTATGAAATTAAAAACTTTACAAGGTTTGGGACAGAAGACGCAGGTGGATCTTTTCAAAACATTTTAGATGCTAACTTGAGTGGTGTCGAATTGAGATTGACATTAAGTAAATACAAAGGTAATTGCTGTGTTTAATTTCGGGTGGTAACCAGATATAACCAAAAGAACGAATAAATAAAAAAATTAAAAAATAGAAAATATGGCTTTAGGTTGTAATTGCGAAGCAGGTCTGTCGAACACAGGACGGCCGAATTGCGTGCCGATTCAGAGTGTAACTTCTAAATTGATTATGGTCAATTTAAAAGCAAATGACGGTACAGAAAATTATATTGATACAAGTACAACACTTCCAGTGTGGAGTACACTTGTTAATCAAACAGATGCATCAAAAAGGTGGTTTCCATTACCTAGTTTTGAAAATGTTGAACTTCCAAAAGCGGACTCACAATTTGAGGAAGCAAATAGTGGTAGAATGGCTTTTTTACGACAAGGGAAAAGATCATTTGCAGGTGAGTTATGGGGTGACGATTCAACACCTACATTACTAGGAAAAATGAACGCTGGACGTTGTGTAGAATTTGGTATATACATCGTTGATGTTGTAGGTAATTTAGTAGGATCAAAAGTAGGTGACAAATTGTACCCTATTCCAGTTGATAATGAATCTTGGGATCCGAAGTTTAATTTTGCAACGGATTCGACTGTTCAAAAAATTATGTTAGGTTTTGACTTTAACAGATTATTTGATGAGTCAACAATGTACATGATCCAACCAGATGAAGCAGGTATTAATTTCAATGATCTTGAGGGGTTAATTGATGTTAATTTTGCTAATGTTGTTCAAACAGCCGCAGACATTACGTTTGATGCTCAATTTGATTATGGTACTGCAGTTAATGCTCTTGTATTTAAAGGTGGTGTTCCAGGAGATTTCAAATTGACTGAAAATGGAGCAGTTGTTACGATCACAGGTGGTCAAGAAAACGTACCTCTAGACGGTAACTATACCTTGAATTATGCTTTTAACGTTGGTGACAATTATGTTTTATCAATGGATAAAGACGGTTTTTCTGGATCGTACAAATTTGTAGGTTAATATCAATAGATAGTAATAAGGGGATTCTTTGGAGTCCCCTTTTTTGTAAGAAAATATGTCAGTAGGATTAATAGATACAAATTTAGGATTGTTGTTGCAAAGAACTAAACTTCTTCTAGACTACAAACGTATTTGGTATATCGTGTTTCAAGATAAAGTTTTGCAAAATCAAATATTGTTTTGGATACAACAAGATCAATTATTTAAAGAGGGTGTTAATGAAGACAATGATGTAATAGGAACTTATAGTCAATTTACCCAAATGATTAATCCAGAAAAAGTTGCAGGTGAACATTATACGTTATTTGATAGTGGTGATTTTTATCGATCAATGTTAATTACCGTAGGTTTTGGTACTCTATTAATTGATGCAGATACAGTAAAAATGGAGAGTGAAAATTGGTGGAGAGATAATGACATTAAAAAAGATAAAATTTTAGGTTTAACAGATGAGAATAAAACAAAACTGGCTCAAAAACTTACGTTTGCTTATAGGAAAGCCATTAAAGAGATACTACCTAAATATTGATACATTACCCTTACGTAGTTGGATTGAGATCCATAACGGGAACTATACGTACATGAGACGGGATTTATCAATAGGAAACGAAAAGTACGACATGGAATCGTATCATATAATGTATACATCGTACATTCAAGAAATGGGTTTAGGGAAAATATACAACAAAACTCTAGATCTCATGAAAAAAATTGCTTTGTTACAATGCGATTATATTATAACGGGAGATCGAGTACAATTAACTAAAAGTGAAATACAAATGCAGAAATTATTGGATATATTGGCTACAAATAAAAACCAATCCAATATGACTATACAACAAAGTATGGTACATTTGAGTAAGTGGATTGGTAGTTATCTTGATCTAGACCAAATTACTACTCGTCAGTATTTAGATTTGCTTAAAGGAATACAAACTGAAAGTGACAAAATAAAAGAAACAAAACATAGAAAAAATGGCTAAAAAAATAAGTCCTCAAGATCTATTTACCGAGATCGACATTTTTGCAGGTATTAGAGATAGTGCAGATAAGACTATTACAAAGATGAACTCATTGCAAGAAGAAATGAAGCAAACTGCAACCGTTTTAAAGGAATCAGTAGGTGGTGCAAAATTTGATTCGAGTAAAGAAATTGCAAAGTTTACTAAAAACACAAAAGAAGCATTAAAACTAACGCAAGAATTTGAGAAAACTCAAAAGTCTGCCGCAGTTGCCGAACAACAAAGACAAAAAGCATTACAACAAGCCGAGATAACTAAACAAAAGGCAAATAGAACTCAAGAAACCGCTATAAATTTAAAGAGAAAACAAGCACAGGAAAATGAAAGACTTGCAAAGCAACAATTAAAGAGTAAAAAACTAATAGAAGACGAGTCAAACGCATATAAAAAATTAGTAAAAAATACTAGAGATCTTAAGAATGAAAGTAAAAAATTAGGTGCGGAAATGTTACATCTTGAGCAATCAGGAAAAAAAAATAGTGCAGAATATAGAAAGTTATCTAAAACATACGATCAAGTTACTAACGCAGCAAGGAAAGGTGATAATCAACTTAAGAAATTAGACAAAAGAGTAGGTGATAATTTTAGAAATGTAGGTAATTATAGGGCTGGTCTAGGTAAGTTACAAATGGCTTTAGGATCACTTGGTATAGCATTTGGACTTGCAGGTATTGTAAGAAATGTAGCGGGTACAATTGTAAATTTTGATCAAGCAGTAGCAGATCTTGCAGCAATATCAGGTAAGAGCAAAGAGGAACTTAAAGGTTTAAATGAACAAGCAAAAAAACTCGGAGCAACAACCCAATTTACGGCAATAGAAATAACCAATATGCAGATCGAACTGGCCAAGTTGGGTTTTACAACTCAAGAAATTGATCGATCTACAAAAGCGGTAGCCAATTTTGCAGCAGCAACGGGAGCAGATATTCCAGCAGCAGCAAAGGTAGCGGGTAGTGCATTAAGGGGTTTTGGATTAGAAGCGTCAGAAATGGAACGAGTAGTTTCTGTTTTAGGTGTTGCAACAACAAAATCTGGGTTAGACTTTGCGGCATACGAATCAAGTTTCTCAAAAATTGCACCAGTCGCAAAACAATTTGGATTTTCTATTGAGGATACTACGGCTTTACTAGGTCAATTAGCAACGGCTGGTTTTGATGCGAGTAGTGCGGCTACGGCAACAAGAAATATTCTATTGAAACTTGCAGATGCAAATGGAGATCTAGCACAAGAATTAGGTAGACCAATTAAAAGTGCAGACGATTTAGCCGAGGGACTTCAGGAATTAGTTGATAAGGGAATAGACCTTAACAAAGCATTAGAACTAACGGACAGACGTTCTGTTGCGGCATTTGGAACGTTTTTACAAGGGGCAGACACACTTGTTGATTTTAGAGATAGTATTACCGATGTAAATGACGAGTTACAAGCAATGGCAGACAAAAGACTTGATAGTGTTCAAGGTAAATTGACTCTATTATCAAGTGCATGGGACGGGTTTATACTTTCAATGGGTGATAGCATAATGGCTAGTGAGGGGTTAAAAACTTCATTAGCATTTTTAGGTGAAAATCTTGAATTGATCATGAATACGATAGGTAAACTAATTAGGGCATTTGTAGTTTACAAAACTACTCTTATGCTTTTACGTGTTGCTCAAAGACTTTACAATACCGATTTTAGTTCATTAGGAAAACAAATGGCGGCTCAAATACCCATGACTAGAGCATATAGACTAGAGCAAATAAAATTGGCTAGAGGGACAAAACAAGCAAGTGCTGCAGTTAAAGGATTTGGTAAAGCATTTGCAAGTATCGCAATATTTGCAATTATCATGGCTATAACCGAGTTGGCTACGGCTTGGTATGACGTTGCGTCTGGGGCAAAGGCGGCAAGACTAGAAGAAGAGTCAAGAAATATGGCTATGGAAATGGCAGAGATTAGTGCTAAAAATTTAGCAAATGCAAACGCGGCAAGACTTAAATTAAACAACCAACTTTTAGAAGACAAATTTAAAATAGTAGAGAAAACTTTACGTACACAAAAATTGGCAGCAAAAGATGCCGATGAAGAGAGAAAACTAGAAATTGCGGCAATGAACGAGAAGTTTAAAATTGTTGTAAGAATGAGAGATAATTTGAAAAGTGGAAGTGGACCAGGGGCATTACCTGTTAAGGATCGAATCGAAAAACTTAAAAATGAATTAATACCATTTGCACAATCAGATTTGAGCATAGCCACTCAATTACAAGATCATTTTCAAAAAATTTATAATGAGCAAGAAATACATCTTACGTTTGGTGCTACTGATGAAGCAACAGCAGATTTGTTTGGAGTAAAAGCACAAGTTGCTGGTGAGAGAGCGGCATTAAATACTTTACAAGGTGAATTAGCAAGTCTTCAAGATGAGCAAATTACATATAACGAAATGGTTGAAGAGTATTGGTTATTATACCAAGAAGCATTAGCCGCAGAAACAAAGGCAACAGATCAAAAAAAGAAAAATAATAAGGTAAGTAGAGTACAAAACGTATTACTAAAAGAAAAAAATAGGTATTTGTCAAGGCAAAAAGAACTTTTACAAGAGTTATTAGAGATCGAACAAGATCGGGCAATTATACAAAAGGACAAAGAAATTGATACAGAGTTTAATGCTCAATTAAAAATTGCACAAGAAACGGGTGATTTTGATGCTACAAATTTGAACACTTTACTAGATGAAAAGTATGACATGACAGTAGCAAATATTGATCAAAGAGTTGCGTATGAACAACAAGCAGAACAAGATCAATACGATAGAGCAAAAGCAATAAGATCAACGCAGTTAACCGAAGAACGGACAAGGAAAATAGCCGAAGCAAAAAAGAAAGGATTAGCAGTTAAAGATGTTGAAGATTTTTATGATACCCAACGTAAAAACCTAGAAGATGACGAAATAAAAAGAGCAAAGGATTTAGCATCTGAACAATTAATTATTTTTGAAGAGGGTGAAAATGCAAAATTAGAAGCAAAAGAAGATCAAGTTGAATCATTTACGGGTTACATGGAGGAACTAGAGGGTGCAGAAGAAGACTTTTTATCGGGTATTGCAGACAAGTACAAAGAAAAATACAATGAGATTAATCAAATAGTCCAATTGGCTACAGATTATTTCATTAAACAATCACAACGTAAAATTGATCAAATTAACAAAGAAATTGACGCGGCACAAAAGCAATTTGATTACCTTAAGACTCTAGCAGCGGAGGGTAACATCAATGCGGAACAATCTCTAGCGGAACAACAAAAGATCATTAATGAAGCAAATAAACGTAAGTTAAAACAAGAACGATTCCAAGCACAAATTCAGTTAGCATCTTCTGCATATCAAACGTATAATCAAAAGTTAGCATCTGGTAGTACAAACGCTTTGTCGGATACAATTGCAGACATAACTTTATTACAAACATTTGTAAATTCGTTGCCTACATTTCTTGAGGGGACAGAAGATACAGGGATCAATGGTCGTGGAATTGACGGGAAAGGTGGATTTCATGCCGTATTACACCCGAACGAAAGAGTTATACCCAAACACCTTAATCAAAAATTATCGGGTATTACAAACCGAGAATTGAGTAATTTAGCAATGGATTACAAGATCAATAAAAATGTATCGGGTAATATGATTAATCAAGATCTTATTGCAAACCATAGTATGCACAATTTGACTAACAAAATTACCGAATTAACCCAAGTGGTTAAAAATAAACCCGAGACAAATATTGAATTGGGTGAAATAACGAGTAGTTTAATGGAGATTGTTAAAACTAGAAAAGTTGGTAACACATTAACGTATAATAAATTCAAAGTAAGAAAATGAAACATTTTATTAATGGAATAGAAGTATCACCACGTAATATTAATGACATTGGACTTGTTAGTGACTTTACTGGTGATCCAGAAATTTTAAAGTTAAATACAGATACTATCGTATTAACTAGAGAAGCATACGATCTTGTAAAAAATCATGTTGATACACAGGGTGTATTTGAGGGTATTCCATATCGAATAGAATTAAGTTACAATGTAACTTTAGAGTATTATATAGATCTCCTAGATAACGTATTGTGGAAAGACCATGAAGTTGAAGTTACAATTAAGCAAAGAAAAAACTGGGATAACTTCTATGATAAAGCAGTAGGAACAAGTTTTGAATTATTGTTGACTAAAGGTGTTCAATTTAATACAATTGATGTACCATATTTGATAGTAAAAGATAACCAAGCGGAGTTAGCATTTACAACAGCAATTACATTATTTAGTTTGTACAAAACTTTTGCCGAAGCAATACAAGATCTTCAATTTGCAATAGCAGAATTCCAAGATGCAATTGGTTTAGATCCTAGTGATGTAATTGCATCGGCTATTAAGTTAGCGGCTCGTCTTATTTATATAGCGGCATTGTATTTGTTAATTATAGAATTATTGAATAGATTAATTGAGATCATTTATCCGCCAGTTCAGTATCTCAAAGGTTGTAAGGTGATTGAATTAATGGAAGTTAGTTGTCAAGAATTTGGGTATACTTTTCAAAGTACATTATTAGATGAGATTAGTGGTATAACTATATTGCCTGTACCATTGTTAAAAGAGGGAAAAAGTATATTTGAAAACCTAGTACCTAGTTTACTCAATAACGTGTGGAGTACAGGTTTGCCTGGTGGTAGTGATTCAATACCTACCGTTTGGTCTTTATTTGAACAAATGGAAGTAATGTTTAATGCTCGTACTCGCATATCAAATAATGTTGTTGAATTTGAACGTAGAGATTATTGGGAAAATCTAGTGAACATGGAGATACTTCCAGCGTTAGTTTTGCAAAGTGATAGAAGTGATGCTTTTAGGTACAATACAGAAGAAGTTTGGAAAAGGTATTATATGCACTATCAAATCGATTATACAGACTTGCATACAAGCGACAAAATTTACGAATATAATGATGCCGAATTTAGTACAGAATCAATTAATTTTATCAATGAAGATTTAGTATCAATAAAATCTTTACAAGAAGTAAATATATCTTTAGCATTAGGATCTAGAAAAACGGAATTATCTTATGCAGAAAAAATAGTGTTTGGAGTTTTTACTATTATTGATCTACTTACCGCCATACTCACGTTTGGTAATGGTACTGATTTTTCTGGTACTGTAACAAGTCGAATTGGTATGTTACAAATTGGTAGTCAATTTTTTGGTACAACAAAAGTTTTGTATTTAGTTAATGATCGACAACCGACCGATTGGTACGATTACTTGTCCGCAAAGACGTTGTGGGACAAATACCATTACATAAATCAAATAACGTTAAATTCGTATGAGATACGGGAAAATGCTCGTATTAGAATAAGATCACAAGACTTTGTTAATCTATTAGACAATAATTATGCAGAAATAGACGGTCAAATTTGTGAGATCTTAAGACTAGAATATATAGATGAGAAAGGTTTTGCAAACGTGTCGTACAAAAAACCTAGTAATTATGCTCAAGGAAAAGTAACAAATATCGTAATAAATGAATAATCAAATACTCGATCAATTAAAAGTTGATCTAAAAAACGTAAGAAAAAATCTACAAAAATTAAGTATGGATTTGCAAAAAGACATGGCTGACAAACCTAGTGATGAGGGGGTAGATGCAAAAAAAGATATTGTTAATGTGATAAATGCAGTGAAAAATGGTAACTTTGAAGAAGCAATGAAACTACAAAAGAAGTATGCCGATAGGTTTAGTAAATAAAGAATTTCAAGATCTTCAAACACCCACGTTTGATATTTACCCAGATTTAAAAGGTAATACGGGAGATCGTTTTATTGGTAGGTTTAAATTACGTGCTGTAATTTCAATAACAAGTTTTTCGTTTGAACCGTCTTCTCACATTCAAATTGGTGGTCAAAATACATTAGTTTATCCTAGAGATCCTTTGCAAGAGGGTTTTAGAATTAATGACAATGTTCTTATGACCGTACAAAATACGACAACAGGAGTAATAACATCGACAAATTTGATAATTTTAGGTATTACAAATGATTCAATTACGTATAGTGCTACATTACCTACATTTGATGTTACAACGGACATTATTGCAGTAACTACGGACTATCAAAATAGTAGTGGATCAAGACAGCAATATTCTCAATTATTTACGTATCTAAATTTTGTTCCTTTTCAATCAGGTGGTAGTCGTAATTCGATCATTGATTCTGAAGTATCTAGATTTAGTTATGGAGATGTAGGTAATATGGTAACAACGCAATTTTATGACGGAGTACCCTCTAGTAATCAATCGGGTATGTATATTTTGTCAAATAAAATTACCGATATTACTTCAACAGAAGTTGGAACAGAGTCATCTACTATTCGGTATTATTTATTGGAGATTGAATTTGTTATTAGTGGTTTTTATAGACAAGATCTATTCACTTTAGGTGATTGTATAAATTTAGCATTATCTGTTAACTATGGTCGTAACATAGGTGACGTTACAAATACAAGAGATCAAACGTATTTAATGGATTGTAATACTGGTAGATTCGATGAGCCATATAATGTTGGTACACAGACGTTTACAATGGTGCAAGACATCGATGAACTAGACTATACCCAAGCAACAACTAAAACAATAAAAATACAAAGTGATGCTCTTTTAACAACACCAAATGCTATTGCTTTAGGTGGATCTTTTAAATCCTTAAGTGACGCATATCATAAAAACAAACCTCAAAGTCAAATGGACTTGAGTATGGTAGCATATTCTTATAATATTTCTGGACCAAATACAAGTGCAACAAATCCTGACGGTGCAAATTATGATCTAGAATTATCAAACTTATCTATTGTTGGTAATGAATTAACCGCTGATGTAACTTTTAGTCCGAATCCCGAGTTTATTACTTTCATGAATAACAATGATCAAGGGGACAGAAATATGATCCTGTGGGTTAAAATTGACGAAATAAATTGTGTTATTTTTAACAAACAAGTTTCAATTGTTTTACCAGAGTTTGAAAATTTAGTTTTAGATCAACAAGATTTTCTAGATCATGGTCAAAACACTATGGTTATATTGGGTAACACAATTCAGTATGATTCAAATACGGAAGATGATATTGGATTTGGTTGTAACTTTCAGTTGTCAAAAAACAAACCCTATCAATCTCTTTATGCACAAATTGTGGCTTATAATCAAAGTACAAATGAAGAGTTTATTTTGCAACAAGCATTTTTTAATTTAACTCCAATACCAAGTAATAATGACGGAGTTATATTGTTAAATAATTCTACTCCAATAAACATACAATTGCCTAGTACAAGTGAAAAAAGAGATTGTGTTATTTCATTAAATCCAACACTAGATACTCCATTAACGTATGGAGTTAATTTGTACTATCCGTTTATAAACAATTGGAGATATTGGATTGCACAAACCAACGCAAGTACAGATTTCTTCCCAAACAATCAAGTTAAAAATTGGGTTCCGTTTGACAATACTGGAATATGGGGTGTTTTTGTAAAAATTGGTGTAACTGCTCAAGACGTAACACAATTTAAAAGAGTACCTTTTAATATTGCCGATTATGATAGTAACCCAAATATTACACAGAGTATAAAAATATATAGAGAAACAACGGGTCAAGAAGTACAAGTTATTATTGAAGATGAAACAAATCGTATTGTATGTGATCATACTTTAGTAGGTAGTGGATCTTGGGATCAAAATTCAGTTTGGGGACAGATTACAATAGAGCCAACGGAATCAAACCCTAGATTCATTTTATCTAGTGTTATAGATCGTACAAATGCAGTTAATCCATTAACAGCAATTATTGGTAGTAAAATAACCATTTCATATCCGACTCCAGATGTAGCAAGACTAGAAGCATTTTTAAACCCTAATTTTTTAAATCTAGATAATGGTTGTAAAATAACATCAAAAATTAAAGGTTGTAGTGATAGTGCTTTGTCGTTAAAATCTACAACAAATAACGTGCAAAAAGAAACGACAAATAATGTAAACAAACAATTAGCATAATGAGTATACAAATACACAATTACGTACTAGAAAGATTCACGTTTGGTGATGACGATTATTATGACATTGACTATTGGGACGGTAGTTCTTATCAAACGGCAAAAATCAAAGGATCATATATTAAAGCGGGTATTTTAGCAGGTACAATTAACGTAAGTTATACCTTTCCATTTTCAGACGGATCTTCGGGTCAAATACTTGAAACAAATGGTGCTGGAATATTAAGTTGGGTTACACCGATAGTGTATGGTGATATGGACTCTTCTGTTTATGATCCAACGGGTATTAATGACGATGCGTTTGACAAATCAAATGCAATTGGTAACGATCAAATAAAAGAGATTACAAGTTTTGCAATTAGTGGAGATATAAACAATTTTGGTAGTACTGTACCGAGTTTTAATGATCTTAACTACATTCGACTATTAACTACATCTAGTGGTTTAAAGGTAACAGGAATGGTTGCTCCAGCAGTTGGTTTTCATAGAGTAATACGTATACAAAATTCAGATGCGGCAAATCAATTGACTTTCACTCATGAAGACGCTTTGTCTACATCGGGTAATCAATTTCGTTTAGTAAATAACCAAGATCTAACAATTCGTGCTTGGGACACAGTAGCATTTTTTTACGATCATGTAGACAATTATTGGAAACAAATAAATTCATAACGTAGTGTGTGATTGCATAAGGATAACATATAAAGAAACAACGGGTGTCAATGTTACAATTGAGATCACTCCAATAGGTACTTATAATGGTAAGCCATATTACGAATGGACAGACCCGACAAGTGGGAATACTTATTATTTGTATTACTATCCGGCTCAAGGTAATTGGATTAGTACATTGGGTGGTTTTCCTTTTCCTACTTACCCAAGTGCAGCAGATTCAAAAATTGTTTCACCATGTCCGCCAATTGGATCTTCACCAGCAATTTGGAACGCAAATTCGTTGGATTATTTTGAAGTTTCAGATTGTTTAAATCCTCCAGAAATTGGTGATTGTCAATGTGGTATAGAAATTACATTTTCAAATCAATCTACTGGTATACCTGCAACAACAGTTGTAGCACAAACAAGCGGTATATATGGTAATAGATTACAATTTATATTTTATGTAAATGGATTAGCACATTTTATACGTTGGAATGGACTAGGATATTGGGAGATCGTGACTGGTCCAAATGGTATAATTGTTATTGCTACATTGAGTTTTGATATTTTATGTCCTATTGGAACTCTAGACGATTGGACTGCGGTATTGTCAGGGTGGGAAAACTATACAAGTGCTGCGGATTGTAAAACTTGTGGAATTGAAGATCGAACTAAAAGAAGTTTACAATCAATTAAATTACCGAGTCCATTTATTGAAGAAGATCGAGGTGACAAAGGTTGTTGTTGTAAATACATGATTCTAGCAAGTAATTCGGGTGATTCATTTGAAAATGATGTAACAAGTGCATGGATCAAAATAAGTGATCCAACAGATACAGTATTTTTTGAGTTATGGAAAAACGGAGCAGATACGGGTATTGTATTTGATTTAAATTCGTTTCCAAATGAAGATAATGCAATATGGATTACAATCAATTGGTCAGAAGTTCTCACAAAGTACGGACAAGGTTGTTACGAATTAAGAGTTAGATACGAAATTGCGGGTGTAAATGGATCTTACATTTATGGTACTTATAATCTTATGCAATATTCTATTGAAAACGCATTACAAACCGCTAGGATTAAAGTTGTTTTTAATGGTGTACATGAAACAAGTGGTTTAGATTTTACGGGAACAAATATTGTGGATACGTTTAGATTTTATGGATACATTGGTAATAGACAACCAAATACGGAGATCGATAATATTATTTATGGTAATCGTGAGATGAAGAGAGTTCAACGTGAAAACCTAAATACTTATGAAATAATAACAGATCCAAGTACAGAATGTATAATTAAGCCGTTAATTGACTTATATTTGTTATCGGAGAATGAACTATACATTTCGGATTATAATGCACACAATCACTCTTATCGGTATATTGACGTGCCTGTAATAGTAAGTGACTCTCCAGAAATAGAATATTACAAATTATCTAGAAAAGCACAATTGACTTGTGAAGTATCTGATAAATTTAAAAGAAACAGAACGTATTTTTAACTAAAAAAACCAAAAAAAAATGTATCAAAGAACTAGCATAATTATAACAATCGTTAATAACTATTTACAATTTAATGTTACTGACGAAGCACCAAAAGTTTCTGGATTGCCTACAAGATTCACAACCTCTTATCTACCTAAATCTAGCAATTTTTCGTTGAATTACGAATTAATTGAAGATCCAAAATTAGGTACTGTATGGGTTGTTAATTCTGTTGAGATTTTTCATGGATCTAGAATGTTTACAATATTATCAAGTGAGTTTGCTAATAATATAGTAACAGACGGTAAAACTCCTTTTAATGCACTTACTTTTGAAACTTTCTTAACTCTAAACACAGGATTGTAATGAAAGGACTAGAGCAATTTACGGATTTATTTGCAATTATGATCGGTATGATTGGTGCTTTCGCAAAATCAGTAAAAAAGAAGTTAAAATTAAGTGCTATATTTACAAGTGTAATCGTTGCAGGAGTCTTAAGTTATTCTCTTATAGGAGTAGTTGAGATTTGGTATGACGAATTAACTCCAAAACTAGTAATTTTAATTTCCTTTGTAGTGGGTTGGTTGGCGAATGAGATAACGGAAAAAATAGATCTTGTATTTGAAGATTTTTATGATTACGTACTTGATTTGGTCAAAAAACGGACAAAAAAATGAATGATACTTTGCATTGCGATACAGTAATTAATGGTAATCATATTATAGTTGATACTATTTATAAAAATGATACAATTCTAATTGAAAAAACTCTTTTTAATAAAGAGTTTGAGATCATAGAAAAATTTATGGAAAAACCAGATTTTGGTGGATCTACAGTTAGCATATTAATTCTAATATTTGTAGGTTATTCAATATGGAAAAAATGGAATTGTAAAAAATGAAAAAACTAAATTTATCCGAGATCAATTTTGTAGGTATGGAAGTTGATCAATATGTCAAGCAAACTACAAGTAAAGATCAAATTTATTTGCATCATACTGCGGGTAATTCTAGTGGTGTACGATGTATTGAACACTGGGATCGAGATAGTAGAGGTAGAGTAGCAACCTGTGTAGTAATTTCTGGATTAGATCCAAAGAAATCTAAAAATGGTGAAATATGTCAAGCATTTTCAAGTAAATATTGGGCATATCACTTGGGAGTTAAACGTGAAGTATTTTCTTCATACAATATAGATTACAAGATCCTAGATAAAAATTCAATAGGTGTCGAAATTTGTAATTGGGGGTACTTAACTAAACGTGGAGAGAAATACTACAATTACGTAAACGGAGAAGTTCCTAGAGATCAAGTTACAATATTAGATGAATCATATAAAAGACACAAGTATTTTCATAGATATACCGACGAGCAAATTGAAAGTGTACGTCAATTATTAGTATTTTGGCGAGAAAGGTACAATATTGATCTAACTTATAATGAATGTGACTTTTGGGAAGTTTCTAAAAGAGCATTAAGAGGTATAAACGGTCTTTACACGCACAATTCAGTACGATCGGACAAGATTGACATATACCCTTGTCCACGTATGATTAAGATGTTAAAACAGTTATAAAATGAGCAAAGAAGAACGAAAAGAAAAACGTCAAGAACGTAAAGCGAAAAGGAAAGCAAATCGTAAAGATCTAAATATCTTCATTGACGGAGCAAAAACAGACGTTAAGATAATTAGAGAAAATGGTAAATTTATTCTTGACATTGATAGTGAAAAAGTAGACTTTACATTTACCAAAGACAAAGAGTCACAGTCGTTTGATCTAGATACTGAAAACATAGATATTCAAGGTGAAAAGACAGCAAAAAAATGGGATCTAGACGTACAAACCCAAAAGCCATTTTTGATTAAAATGTTAAGATTTTTGAAGATCCTAAAATAATTTTTAATTTTTTTTTAGTTAATACCCACAAGGTTTCTAGGTTAAAAACCCAAGAAAACCCAAATATTTTTTTCCCTTTTATTTGTTTATATCAAATTAAATTTATTAAGTTTGGATCAGATTTAATAATAACTAATAAAAAACAAGTAATGAAAAAATCTTTAGAACAAGTGGCTTCGATCATGAAGCAAAAAGAAAGAGAAGAAATCAGACTTCTCAAAGACGTGGAAATTGATGACATTTTACATGGCTTATCAGTAGAGGACAAAATTAGATGCCTCAAATCGCATTTCAATTTACAAATGAGATACCCAGCGTTTCTATATAAGAAATATCGTAAAATGATTATCGAGTTTTACATGAACGCTAGAAAGACAGCTTGTGGATCTTTAGGACATAAAAAAGCGGAAAGGAATCATTTTGCAGCAGATCAATACCTAGAATTAATAAAGGAATTTGATTTAGCAACTCCTCAAGACAAATTAGTTTGGATCATGGGCGAGTTTAATGGACCAGGATCAAATTAAGAAACGAAGTCAAAGGGGAACGGGAAACCTAGTACCCTTTTTAACCTTTAAAAAAAGAAAAAATGAGTACAGAAAAAAGACAAAAACAACACGTTAAAACATCGGGATCATTTGTTAATTGGATTATGGCTAATAACAATTCAGAACCAATTGTCGGAAAAGGAGCAACGGAATTATGTTGGTCAGATCGACACGCATACGAAGTATTGTCTGTTAGTGAGGACGGAATGTCTTGCATTATTGATCAATACGATGCAAAAAGAATTGACAAAAACGGTATGTCGGAATCGCAAGAATACGAGTATAAAAAATTACATGGTAATCCAATTAAATTAGTTTGGAGAAAAAAAATGGGTGGGTGTTGGTGCAAAGCAACAAAAGAATTGCGTATAATACCTAAAGCAGAAAAATTTATGGATACCAAAAGTAAACATTGGGGAGATTATCAAAGAGTTATAGACGTATTCGGACAAGATGTTCATGACAAAGTATGGAAGTATGACAAAAATGGAGATCGCATTTTAGATCCAGTAGAGGGAATTACAAAAGTTTATACTAGATACGACAAAATGAGAATAGCATTCGGGTACAAACAAGAATATTATGACTTTACATTTTAAGCCGTTTAAGAGCAAAACAAATTTAAGATGAATAAGACTATTACCAAACCTAGAAAACGCAACAAAACTGACATAATCGGTATAATTGCATATTGGAAACGTAAGGGGAATTTCAATGTTCCCCTTTATAACAGATTAATGAAGTTAAGGAATGAGTAAAGTGAAAATGAAAGAGATCAATATTTGTATTCGTACAACTCAATTTAGTATGCTAGACAGAGTGTTTAAACAAATATTAAAAGATTGTCAAGAGGGTAAAGAGATTTGTAGTGACTCATTAGGAAATTCTAAATATTGGATAAGTTTGCACTACACAAACCCAACAAAACCCAAAGAAAAAGTAATAAATAAACAAATCCATAAAATAATAAAAAGTAAACTATGACACAAAAAAAATCATTTATTCTATACGTAGATAGTCTTGAGATCCTAGAACATTTAGACAATGAACAAGCGGGAATTTTGTTTAAGACAATACGTAGTTATCATGATCCAAATTTCGATGCAAAGTATCGTGAGAAAATGATCAAAAATCACTTTTGGTTAAAATTAGCAATTATGTATTTTGACAATCAGTTTAAAAGAGATCAAGAAAAATACGATAATATTGTAAAGAGAAACCAAAAAAATGGATTGAAAGGGGGTAGACCAAAGAAAAGCCAAAACAACCCAAGTGAAACCAAAGATAACCCAATTAACCTTGATAGTGATAATGGTAATGGTAATGGTAATGATCTTAAAATAAATTTTAAGAGTTTATTACTCGATTTTAATCAAGTTTTCAATAAAAAATCAAAAGTTGTATCAGACGTAGTAAAAAGAAAGTATAAGAAATTAATAAAATTAGGTTACACATACGATGAGATAATTGAGTGTATGAAAAATTGTAAAAAAGATCAATATCATATAGATACAGAATTTAAGTATTGTACGTTAGAATTTTTTAGTAGACCAGACAAGATCGACAAGTTTTACAATTCTAGTAGTAAACCAAGTAAATACGTACCAACACTATGAAGAGTCTAGATAAAATTTATGGTATAATTATTACATCAGACCGTAATACGCAAATAGAGATACTTTCACGTTTAAAGGAATCCTATCACCTTACGGGATTTATGAAAAGTCTTTACACAGTTTCAAATGATGTTATCAAAAAAGGATTGCAAATTGATCTTTTGTCGATGTGTGACGGATTTAAAAATCGTGGAATCTTTACAAATGAAATAGCAATGAAGTTATCGGCTATGACAAATAATTTAGGATTAACCGAAATTGTTAGTTTAGATAATTTAGTTCTAGATCTAGAAAACGAATTGTCTTTAAGACAAGCAGACAAATTAGTACATGATCTTTTGATAATGAAACGTGATGAGAAACTAAACAAAACCAAGTTTGAGAATCTAATCAATAATTTAGAATTTAATAGTGTTAAAAAAAATATTCAATCTAATACGGATATTATGTTTAATATTTTAGAAGATCATGATCAAGCAAAAGTTGGTAACTTTCAAGGAACGAAATTAGGTTATAATTGTTTGGATAAAGTTATATTACTAGAGGATATTGATGTTATGGTTGTAGGTGCTAGACCAGCAATGGGAAAAACAGCATGGGGAATTAGTACAATGCTAGAACTTGCAAATCAACAAAAAAATGTTCTGTTTTTTGCATTAGAAATGTCACAAAAACAAGTCATGAGAAGAATTATGGGGTATTTAAGTGAAGTTGATACAAACAAGATCAAATACGGAGAGATGAATAGTAGTGATATTGAAAATATACATACAAGTATGCTATATGATTGTTTAAATCACATTAGAGTTATTGAGGGGAGTAAATCGATAAATACTATTACAAGTGATATTTTAGAGTTAAATAGAAGTTTTAAAATCGATGTAGTCATTATTGATTACATACAAAAAATAATACCTATTTCAAATAGAAGTAGATACGAGCAAGTAACGGAGATTTCAAATGGAGTAAAATTACTATCTCAAAATCTTAAGATCCCAGTAATAGCATTAGCACAATTATCTAGAGATTCTAGTCGTACAGGAAAACGACCAAGTTTACCCGATCTTAAAGAGTCGGGAGAGATTGAACAAGATGCGTCAATTGTGAGTTTTTTGCATAGACCAGAATACTATGGGGAAGATCAATTAATAACAGGTGAATCTAGTTTAAATAAATGTGAATTTATTACGGCAAAGAATCGTGAGGGATCAATCGGAATTCAAGTTATGGATATTGATCTAAAAATTAGTAAGTTTGTTGGTTAAAACTGAAACATGAAAAAACATATAACTAAATTTAGATTTTGGGTGTTAAAAAAATTAATGAAATCAAATGATTTGCAGTTGTTACTACTTGGTGCAGATATTTGTGATGATTGGGTAAATAATAGATCTTTACGCAGAAAATTGAAAGACTCAAATTATGATGCTAGGATCAAAGCAATAATTAAAAAATGGTAATATGTGGAAATGGTGTGGAAAATGTATCGGTATGACATTATGGAAAAATAATGTATGTAAACAATGTAAATGAAAAAATGTAAAAATTGTAAGGAACGATTTGAAACAAGATTTAGTACATTAGAAAAATATTGTTGGAATCCCGAGTGTAAAACAATTGAAGCAATGGATAAATTGTCCAAACTAAAAAAAGATCAAAAGAAAACCGAAGTACGTAGAATAAAGAAAATAAAACAAGATCTAAAAACCTCAAGTGATTTAAAAAAAGAACTACAAACAGTATTTAATCATTGGGTGAGATTGAGGGATCATGACAAAGGTTGTATCAGTTGTGGTAAACCATTTAACGCAAAATATGACGCGGGTCATTATTATAGTGTAGGTAATTACCCTAGTATGCGATTCGATCCTTTAAATTGTCATGGTCAGTGTGTCCATTGTAATCAGTATAGAGGCGGAAATTTAATCGAATATCGTGCTAAATTGATTGATAGAATTGGTGTTATGGAATTTGTAAAATTGGAAGATCGACGGAATATTGCAAAAAAATATGAAAAATTTGAAATCCTTGAATTGTTAGATCATTACAAGTCCCTAGTAAAATTGCTTAAAAATCATTGAAAAAAAACTTGCTTTATAATTTGTTATATTAAATTTAATATTTAAGTTTGGAACAGATTTAACAATAACAAAAAAATTATGAGGCATTTATACAAATCAGAAATCAGACAAAACTTTAACAGTTTCAATTATGATCAATTATCGACTATAATAGGAAGAGAGGGTGAATCCATTGAAGTAACGGGACTCAATAATAAGAATTATTTAGCAACATGGGGTTACAACAAATGGAATGACGGAGTTTTTATAATGAAACGAATTAAATAAAAAAAAAAGTCATGCAAATACAAGAAAAAACAACACTAGGAAGACACAAGCAAAATTTATCAATTGTCAAAGTAGACGGAAAGGATTATATAAAATCTTATGATACTTTAGTAGCAGAGATTAATTTTGATCAACAAACGTTTAAAAGAATTAATTGGAAAGTTGGATCACTAACAACGTCACCAACAACCTCAAGGCATATTAATTATGCAGCAAGAGAATTAAACCTAATAGAAGACGTAAAATCGTGAAGACAAAATTGTATAAACTAGACAAAGTAGTCTTCTTATCGTACTACTTTACCACAGATGCCGACTTTCTTCATTTTGCAAAAGATCTAATACATACCCTTGCAAATAAAAGATCGGTTGAATCATGCGAAATAATCAGTGTTCAGCATCTTCTAGAAAAATCAAAGAAGATCCCAGGTTATCTTGTAGATTCAAAAGAAAAATTTGTAAATATTAATGACATACAATTAGTAAATAATAAATATGAGTAATATAAGAAGATTTAGAATGTGGGAATTGAAAGTAAGTAATTCCGAATTAGATAATAGTTTAAAATTGTATGATCGATTCTTTTATATGACTTACAAAGAAATTGCTCAAGCACAAATAGATTACGAAGATCATGGTTTATTTTGTGAAATAGTAATACATACTCATAAATTAAATGAAAGTATGAGTAGGCAATCTGCGAAAGACGTAGTTGCAATAATAAACGTGTTAAAAATATAAGAATGAAACACATTTTAAAAGCGTTGGGAAACTTCCAACAAGATTGTCCAACAATCAAAAAGTCCAAAAAAGGATATGGGTACAAATATGCCGACTTGCATAAGATAATTGAAACTATTAAACCATATATGCAAAAGCATAGTATCGGGTTTACACAGGCACTTACGGGTGAAAATGGATTGAAAACAATGATCTTTGACATGACATCGGGTGAGTATATTGAAGAAACAGTACTTATGCCTAACGGTAATGTTCTCAAAGGCATGAATTTGTTTCAAACCGACGGATCTAGAAATACATACTATAAACGTTATGCTTTATTGGGTATGTTAGGAATTGTTACAGAAGATGAAGATGCAGATGCAAAAGGTCAGTTTAAAGACAAACCAAAAATTGTAAACAAACCAAAGTTAGATGACGCAAAATTGCAAAAAGCAATTAGTGGAATAAAAACAGGTCAATATCAAGTTGAAGAATTAAAAACTCATTGGGATATAAGTCCAGCACAATTAGAAGCATTAAACGGAGCAAAACTATAAATTATGAGTGTACATGAATATATGCCTAGAGCAAGTAGCATGGGTGCATTAATGACTAATTCAAGATCCAAAAGTGATCCATTAGGTCAAACTGCAAAAACCGCAATAGAACAAGCATTAGTTTATAACGTATTTGGAATACGCGATGAACTAGGATCAAAACAAATTGAAAAAGGTATAGTTGTTGAAGACGAATCAATTAAACTTGCAAGTCGTGTTTATGATTGGTTAGATGTAGATATAGATAAACCCAAAATTAGATTGTCAAATGATTACATTGGTGGTGAGCCAGACGTGTTATCAAAAACAGTTTTAGGAGATGTGAAATCAAGTTGGAGTGGTAATACATTTTACCCAGTCTATTTTCAAAGTGAATTAAAAAACAAATCATACTATTATCAAATGATGTCTTATCTGTGGTTATCGGGTATGGATCAATGCGAATTAGTTTATTGTTTGACAAATACACCCGAGTACATGATCGAAGACATGATCAAGCGAGAATCATGGCAGAAAATGGCTTTTCCTTCAAATAGTGATAAAGACATGGAAACAATTGAAGCCGAAGTTGAAGAACGTGTACGTGGGCAACACGTATTTGATCACATAGAGGATAAAAACAGAGTTAAACGTTTTTTAATACAAAGAGATGATCAAGTTATAGAGCAAATGATCGAGAGAATAGAAATATGTCGTAAGTATTATGACCAATTATTAAATTTATTGTAAATTAGCAGTATGGAATCAGTAAAAGTAGAGGGTGTAGTATATAAACTACACGAAGTAAGAGAAATAAGTGCAACATTTAAGACTCAAACAGTTGTTGTAAAAGTAGAAGACAAATACCCACAATTTTTAAGTGTAGAGTTTACTCAAGATCGAGTTAAAGAACTTTCAATGATCAAAGAGGGTGATTTAGTTACCGTAAACGTAAATTTAAGAGGTAAACAATATTTCGACAAAAGAACAAATGAAGAAAAGTTTTTTAATAAACTAGACGGTTGGAAATGCGAAATAAGATCTCTAGAAGATTTAAGTGATAAATTTGAAGCAGATCTTAAAGATCCTGACTTAAGAAGTGACTTGCCTTTTTAAATTAATTAAATATGTCCCCAATAGAATTAAGTAATGTAAACAAATCGACACGTAAGTTGATTGAAAAGTACATGGAAAAACATAAGATGTCATTAAACGCTTTTGCAAAAGGTGCAGGTGTTCATCAAAATCAGTTGTGGTTATATTTACATAGTGGGGACACAAAAAAAGGTCTTCATTCATCTACTCTAGAAAAAATAGGTAAATTTTTGAAAAAAAATAAATAACTTGTCAAAAGTTGATAAGATCATGTCATAACGGACGGAAAGATGTCATTCTCTAGTAGAGTGACATTTTTTTTGGTTAAAATATTTGATTATATTAAATTAAATTTTGTAAGTTTGAAACAGATTTAACAATAATTAAAAAAAAGAAAACATGAAAACATTATTTAATTCCTTTGATCAATTAGAAGAAGCAGTCAAGAATAAAAAGATCAAGATCTCGGCTTCATTAAAAGTTTCAGTACACACAGTAAGTCAGTCAGTAGAGAAATATACTGCTATATATGAGGATTACAAAGAACAAGTAAACGATCTTAATAAGGCAGTTAGTGAGTATAATACAATAGTTAATCCTACAACTAAATTCTACGGAGATGTGGATGAGAAAAACCTACGATTCGACAAAATGTCCAAGTTGCATTATCTAACGCAAGAAAACAAAAGAAAAGCAGATAGAGAAACGTGGCATATTGAACGTGGATTAAAAGAGATCCTAGACAATCAAGAGTTCTTTAATTTTGAGTTAGCACATTTTGGGATCATGACTCTTGCAAAAGAGTATGAGTTAAACATATTCAATTATGGATATAGAGAGTATCAATAATAATTTTAAAAAACACAGGATCATGAAAAAAGCAGAAGAAATATTACAAAGTTTAAAAGACAATAGAGATAAACTAGACATTAGCATTTTTAAAATAGATCGAGGATCGACAAAACATGAGTACGAAATATTTAATGGTGAAGAAGCATTTATGGGTCAGTTTTACTTGCATCAAACAACTAACGAAACAACTACATCGTATGACGATAATAAGTCCTTTACAGAAGTCGATGTTAAATTTGATATTACCCTAAAGAATGGTGATTATTTTGACAATACGGGAGATATTGTATTTCAGTTACATGAAATAGCACACTTACCATTGTTTAAACTTGTGCAGATATACATTCATACTATATTGATCGACACAATGCAAGAAGATGAGAGTACGTATTTTATGGAAGAATTTGCATAATTAAGTGATATGAAAGCAGAAACATTAAAACAGATACTAGACGATGTTGCAAGATCAAATTGGAGATATGACGGTAAATATATGTACAACGTATATTACAAAGAACATAACGGAAAGAAATGGATCATAAAAAAAACCAAAGTCAGTGGTGATCACAAGGCACACGTTATCAATAAATTCTTTCAAAATAAATGTTTATCTTTACGAGTAAAAATAGAACGAATATGATCAAAACAAAACACGTATTAATCGGAATACTAGGAGTTATATTAATGCCAGTGCTAGTAAGTTTATACATTTTAGATCGAATCATTTGTTTACCGTTGTTACATTTAAACATGGTAAATATTCAAACATGGTATAGAAATAGTAATGAAGTTGGTTACTCAATAATTAGATTAATTATGACTTGTATAATTGTTTTATTCATTTCATTGATTTATTGGTGGATCTAATTTTTTTTTAGTATGTTATATGAAATTAAATTTTAAATTATGAAACAAGTAAATTTATTTGGTAGTGAATTTCAAGACAAATCGGAAAAAAAATATACGGCTAAAATAGAGTCACCAACGTATGAACCGAAGAACAAACAACCTCATACATTAGAACTATACGCAAAAGAGAAGACACGGCGTTTATTTGCCGAAATAGATCGATCAAATGTAAGTGATGAAGAAAAACTTTTCTTAAGACACGCAGCAGCAAGGCATATTGTATTTGATTACGAAAAAATAGCAGATTATTATGCTCATGCAAATACTGAAATGCAATCACTCATGGAACGATCTGCGTTAGTAATTATTGATTTTGAAAAAGCAATTGAAAATGGGTATGTACGTTTGTGTGATGAAATACGTACCCAATATCTAGAAGAATATGGCAATACTGAATGATTTTGCAGTTTTCATATTAACTCATGGTAGACCCGATAATGTAAAAACTATGAAGTTGATCAAAGCAAGAGGATATACAGGTCGTGTAGTCTTTGTAATTGACAATGAAGACAAAACTATTGATCAGTATGTAAAAAACTTTGGTAAAGAGAACATAGAAATATTCGATAAAAAGTGGTACGCAGATCGAGTAGATGAGGGAAACAATTTTGATAATCGCAAAGTTATAATTCATGCCCGAAATGCTTGTTTTGATATTGCTGAAAAATTAGGAATCAAGTATTTTGTTCAATTTGACGATGACTATTATTCTCTAGGTTATCGATATGTAGAGGGTGAAAAGAAAATTAACAACCTAGACAAAGTATTTGAGATCATGCTAAAATTCTACAAAAGTGTTAATATTAAAAGTATTGCTTTTAGTCAAGGTGGGGATCATATCGGGGGATTTAGTGGGATCAAACTAAAACGTAAGTGTATGAACTCGTTTTTATGTAGTACAGATCGTAGATTTAAATTTATAGGATCAATCAATGAAGACGTAAACACCTATACAACTCTAGGATCTAGAGGTGAAGTATTTTTCACTTTTACAAATATAAATTTAAGTCAAGGAGATACACAAAGTAGTAAAGGTGGTATGTCAGACCAATATGCTTTAAGTGGTACGTATGTTAAGTCTTTTCATAGTGTAATGATGCAACCTAGTAGTGTGAAAATAGCAATGATGAACGCAAAACACGTAAGACTTCATCACCAGATCAAGTGGAAAAATACAACACCTATGATCCTAGATCCAAAATATCGCAAAAAAAAATAATGTTGTTTAACGTATTAAAACTCTAGTAATCAAGTAATTGTAGATAAAAAAAGATTAATTTTTTTGTAACATAAATTAGGATCAATCAAAAAAGATATTGTAAGTTTGAAACAGATTTAACGATAACAATTTAAAAAACAGAAAAAATGGCTACTACATTTAAAAACATCAAAGGATTAACAGAAAAAACAAACATTGACGGTCAACAATTAAGGTCTTCAAATTTTATAGAATTAACATCATTTTGGGGAGGTCAGGATCGTGGAAAATGCTTACAATTGACATCAAAAAACGATCATGTTCAATTGACTAAACAACAAGTTAAAGGATTAATGAAATCTTGTTTAGATTTTTTAGCAGATGACCAATTAACAGATATAAACTTATAAGTTATGAACTTTCAACAACTATTAGACGATCACGGCGTAGATTCACTTAAAGTTAAAACAGTATACGCTTATGTTTGTAAAGGACAGGATCAAGGAAAAATTAAAAAGTATACAAATATTCTAGAGAGTATGTACATGGGGAGTAAATGGACTGTAGACGGAGAGATAGCATACGAATTAGTTAAAACATACAAAAAATGAGTAAGTCAAATATAGATCACCAAAACAAACAATTGCAAAACAATGTATCGGGTAAGGGAATACTAGCAGAATTTGATTGCCCTTGTTGTCGAGTTAAACAACAAATACCGCAGATCCAGAATTTAGGAGAAGAAAAAACACAAGTTAAGTGTGTTTATGGCTGCGGATACTTGTTTTTAGAAGACTTTGCTTCTTTAAAAGATCGAGAATATGAAGAGTTAGCACATCGGGGATTCTACGGTTCTAATTTGTAAATTTCTTAATTAGGAACACATTGAGAACACATTGAGAACACATTGAGAACAGATATAAATAAATAGACATGAGCAAAAAAGAAACAATTTCAGAATACAATCGACTTAAAAAAAAGTGGGTAGAATGGAATAAAAAATGTCACCATGAGGACAGGATCTCGTGGAATGAATTTCTAGACGAACATAAAAAATAAATTGTCATGAGCAAACCAACTATTTACGAGATTGAGTACGCCGTTAGAGAAACAAGTCCATACTTTTTTAGTAAAGCAAGTTTAAAATTCTTTGGACAAACTAAAAGTAAATTCAAAGTTTATCAAGCAAATGAAGAGGGTAAGTACCTAATTTCTGCACCGATGAAACTAGATGAAAAAATTGTAGGATACACCGAAAGGTTGTTTAATCCCGAAACAAACAAACTAGAGTTAGTACCAAAATAATTTTGTATATTGATTTTATGATTCAAGGTGAGAAATGGAAACCCAAAGTAATGGCTAAATTTTTGTACAACAAATTGTACCATTTGGATCTTCAATTAAATTTAGGTGATGAAAATCCTCTAGCAAGTGAATGGCGAATAAAAGCAGTGGCTTGTGAAATGATCGATGACAATATTAGAGAACAGGTAGATTGGTATGAAATTGAATATTGGATACAAGTAAAAAAAGAAGTACGTTTTTTTAATATGATGAATTAAATTTTATATATATTTGTGTTCAAACAAAATAACGGGAGTTGGTGGTTATTGTTAAATCTTCTACATGAAACGTCATGTTTTTTTCACCAACTCCTTATTTTAATATTATGTCATGAGCAAAATACCAGATCTAGAAATTCATTGGGTAGATATTGAAGTACCTATTGCTTCCGAATATAATCCACGGAAGATAACACCAAAAAAGAAAAAGGAGTTAATGGAGAGTGTACAAAAGTACGGACTTCGTGATCCTTTAAAAATAAACACTTTCAAAGGAAGAGAAAATATACTTATTAGTGGTCATCAGAGATTGAGTGTAGCAAAAGATCTAGGACACAAGAAAGTACCAGTAACGTATGAGTATATGCCTATGGATCAAGAAAAATTAATGAATTTAACTTGGAACAAAAGTGGTGGTGTATTTGACATGGAAAAAGTCATAACATTAGCAGATCGTGAAAAGTTATTTGAAATAGGATTTTCTGATTCCGAATTGCCTAAATTGTTAAGTGATTTTGAACAAAAATTTGAAGATATTGATACCGATACTCCAGTATACCCAATAGCACCAAAATTTAGTGAGCATTATGATTTTGTCATGATCTTTACCGAAAATGAAATTGACTATATGTGGTTAAAAAATACTTTTGAACTAGAGAATAAACAAAGTTACAAATCACAACAAGTGGGTGAATGTAGAATTGTTAAATTAAAAGAGTTTATGAAACTATATGAGAAATGGACAGCAAAATCGTAGTTTTAAGTAAAGGAAGACCAGACAGGATCTTAACTAAAACAAGTGTAACGGATAAGTTTATTCTAGTTGTTCCGCATGACGAAGTAGATCAATACAAAGAATACAACAAAGACCTAGAAATTATAGCACAACCTCAAGAAGTACGTGGTATTACAATGGCTAGACAATTTGTTTTAGATCACTTTGAGTCAGTTTTTATGCTAGATGACGATATTGATTATGTACGTAAAATGTATACAGAAGAGGGTGAACCGTATAAAGTGACAAATCAAGAAATGATACTGCAAATAATTGAACAAAACGAATCAATTGCAAAACAATGTGGTGCTAAAATGTTTGGTTTTACTCATGTTAGAAGACCAGTAGCATATAATCCTATGAAACCCTTTTCATTTACAGGTTTTCTTAATGGAAGTCATACAGGTTTTTTAAAAGGTCATAACCTAAAATATGATCCTAGACTAATCGAGGGTGAAGACCATTTTATAAGTGCTTACAATGTATATAAAAACCGCTTTATGATCATAGACAATCGGTATGCTTTTTTTACCAAAGATAATTGGAAAAGCAATGGTGGTTGTAGCATGGATCGTAACGATGAAAATCTTAAAAGAGATACGTTATTGTTAAGAGAATTATTCGGTGAGTGTGTTCATATAAAAAATGCAACAAACATGAAGAAAAATTTGTTTGAGGGTGAACGTACATTAAAATTCCCTTACAAATGAAAATACTCATTGCAATACCGTCGTATAATAGACCATACCGTATAGAAAAAACTACGGGTCATTGGATCAAAGAGATTAAAAACGCAGATGTACGTGTATTTGTATGTCCGAGTCAATATCCATATTACATTCAGACACTACCTAGTGAAATGGTAGTAAAAGGAGCCGTACAAGGCATTGATAGTGGATATATAGATCAATTAATACAAATAAGAGAATACGCAAAGGAAAACGGTTATGATGCAATTTGGAAAGTTGATGACGATATGTCGTTTAAAAAACGAGGTATTAAAAAACATGAAATTGCAAAACACACAGATTTATCAATTTTAGAAATATGTGCTAAATTTAAAGATGATCCAGAAATATCGGCTATTGGTGTAAGTAATGTTATGGATTGGTTGCGTAGTGAAAAAACAGGATTTAAACCTAGATCTAACAATTTTTCGGGTAATTACATTATAAGAACAAACCTATATAGTATTCACAATGATTTGTTATTGCATGACGATCTAATATTGTATTTAGAATTAAAAGTAAATGGTCATGGTAAAATATTAACATATTATGGATTACACCAAGACGCAGCACTAGGAACGAATGAGGGCGGTTTGCAAAGTTTTGATAGATTGAATATGTCTAAAGAATGTTATCGTATTATGCAAAGCAAATACTATCCCGAATTACGTTTAAAAGAAGTAGATCCAGAAAAGTGTAAACATGACATAGGGAAAGCCATTAATTATACCTATTACAAAAAACTTTAATTTTTTTTTCATTTTTTTTATTTGTGTGAACGTCTTAAATAACAATGTTTACAAGTAAAATAACCCAAATAACCCAAAAAAACTTTTGGGAAAAACACTTGCAGATCAAAATAATTGACTTAAGTTTGGAACAGATTTAACAATAACAAAAAAAAAAAACATGAAAAACATTGCACAATTAACCACAAAATTCGGAAA
>Ga0206131_10001079_pt1 | contig 36165 bp, 3 predicted proteins | sample Helgoland_Spring_FD_148636 | JGI IMG/M metagenome (GOLD analysis project Ga0206131, IMG submission 148636) | Pelagic subsurface seawater microbial communities from Kabeltonne, Helgoland, North Sea - Helgoland_Spring_Bloom_20160517_1 | ecosystem: Environmental > Aquatic > Marine > Epipelagic ... | reverse complement strand
AATCCGCTGGGACCAACACCAACCTCATCGATGGCAAACAAGCCATCATGGAATTGCCTTTCGGCATTTGTCCCGCCCACGGCCGATTGCAAGCCGGCGCAGAGGCTGGCAGCTGGCGCTATGTGCCCGATTGGAACTACTTCGGCACGGACCACTTCAGCCTGGCTTTTGTAGACGCTGAGGGCTACACGGAATTCCGCCACTTCAGCACGGAAATCCTCAACACGGACGACGAGCCCATGCTGGGTGGCAACACCATCCTCGTGAACGAAGAAGACCACTACTCCCGAGGAAAGGTGTACATGTTGGATTTTGACGGCCTGCCAGAAGCTGCCTTTATGGAGGCCAGCGAGGTCGAATCCATGGAGCGCATCAACGAAGCGGTTTTCCGCGACACGACCGGGACCATCACAGCACCGGACTTTGACAACATTGTCTGGACTTCAAAAGGAAAACTGGGACACCTGACCAACCTGGACTCCGAAGAGGACCCCGGCGGCGACCGCGGATTCTTCTACACCGATGGTCTGACCTTCTGGGCGCCCTTGGACGGGTTCCTGACAGATACGGTATCCAATGCAGAAGTCACCTCCAATCCCCCAGGCGCTTCGGACTGGTCGAGCAACCGCTTTGGAGAAGCCGGCAAGGCTTTGCGCACAGAAGGCGCGCCGCTCACCCTCGCGATCCCCGGGGATCAACTGGGGTCCCCTGATGCACCCCGTTCACTGTCTCTGTCTCTGTGGTTCACCCTCGAATCTGCCCTCAACACAGACGGCGTGCTCCTCTCCAATGTGACCGATGGCATGGCCGTGGAAGGACAATTGGAAGTCTCGGCATCTGGCAACGAACTGATGCTCAATGCAGCAGGCGAATCACACACCATCAAGGCCTACAATCACAGTTGGAACCACCTCGTCCTGACTTTTGAGGCCTTTGACAGCACCTTGGTGGCCTACATCAACGGAGAAATGGCGGTCAATGCCTTCCGAACAACACCCCTCCAGCTTCCCAACACAACATTGACCATTGCCGGGCGTCCAGACAACAGCTACTTGTGGAGCGGCGTCATCGACGACATCGCGATTTGGGACCGGGCGTTGACCTTTGGAGAAGCAGCCTCACTGCACAAGCAAGAAGCGGCTCAATTCGAGCACACCCCCGACGTCGACCAAGAAAACGCCTCCTTGATCTCCATGATCAGCAATGGTGATTCGGATGCGGTAGCAGGCCGTTTCAGCGCGGAGATGCAAAAAAGGGACCGCAACTACATTAACATCACCCACTCCTCAGTGTTGGACTATGGGTGTGCGGACGAAAACGCACTCAACTTTGATTTCAAGGCATTGGCAGACACCACCGGCAATGCTGGGCATGTCGCAGCCATGAATGCCATGTACTGTGAATACCCGGACATCTCAGGACGCTCTTGGACACCCAATGACGACCCGGACAGACTGACCGAAACAATCCGAGTTTCAGGCGATTCTGATGCAGATGGCGTCTTGGACACCGAAGAAATTTCGGGTTGCGATGACCCCACCGCTTGCAACTACAACCCAGAGGCCACGGACTCCTATGCGAACTATTCCTTCTTGGAATACCTCCATTTAGGCGCTACCGATTCGACCCGATTCTACATCAGCCGAACGCCCGTCTCTTGGGAACAAGCCTTGGAAGACGCCGCAGCCGTCGGAGGACACATCGGCACCGTTCAAAGCGTGGAAGAGGCATTGATGCTCGCCGACCGGACCAGCTTCAGCAATGAAATTGCATTGGCTCCAGCGGATACACTTCATCTGACCGGGCACAAGTTCATCCTCATGGGTGAAGCCGAAGGCAGCCGTTATTACCGCTCAGAAACCGACACACTTTCGCTGCACGACTGGATGAACACGCCCGAAGTGCGTTGGTCTCAACTCAGAGAAAACCTACTGGTCATCGAGAGCGAAGCAGAAAATACCGCCCTGACCAATATGCTGTTCGAGGCCCAGATCCCATACGCATGGTTGGCTCTCACGGACGATGACATGCTGGGCGTAGGCGAAGGCAACTGGACCCACCTCCGGGATTCAAGCGGCCTCGGTTATGAGAATTGGGCGATCCCACCCGTTGACACAGACCCGAACTTCTTGCGCAACCAAGACATCCAGGACCAGCAATACGATTATGCCCAATTGTGGAGCATAGGCACCGTGCCTGACCAAGGTTATTTGGGCACCCACTCTACCGGGGTCAACCACGATATCGCAGCAGGCCAATGGGGCTTCACCTTCCGCGACGGGATTCAGGCATTCTATGACAGCGAAGGCGAGGTCACATTTGAAGCCCGAAACGCCCCGCTCATCCTGGAATTACAAGGTGGATGGTGCACGCCGACGTTCAATTTTGCCGTGGCCGATTCCAATGGACATGCGCTGGCTTCCAATGCCTGTCCCAACCGCGACACTCCCCGTGTCACGCTGTTGGAAATCCCAAGGAACACGACCACGGACTGCCGCTTCCCAGAGGAGGAGTGCGAGCACTGTCTCACCGAGCGCGACAACTTTGACAAGCTCCCCATCACCTACGTGGGCCGCACCGACAGCAGCAAGTACTACATCTCGACCTCCGCAGTGAGCATGGAAGACCTGCTTTCCGGTCTGGACTACGACTTCGGCCAATTGTCCGAGCACATGGTCCGCATCGGCGGTCAGCAGGAGAACGATGAAATCGTCGCCCTGTTCGAGACCAGCGGCCTCAGTGGAGTGGAACACCTGTGGCTGGGCGTCACTGACAGCACTGCAGAAGGCGACTGGCGCAACCTTCGGGACAACACCCCGGCCCCCTATTTCAATTGGGACCAGGACGAAAACTTCGATGGCCGCAACGACGACTTCATTCAGGGCCACCGCTATGGGCGCTACGACTACGCCCAAATGTGGCTGAAGGGCGGCGACCGCCGGTGGCATGATGCCTCGGGCACTGAGATCATCCCCGACAACCAACCTGAGCCGGGCGCATGGGTAGCAGTGCCCAGCTATGGAGTCATCCAGAGCGGAGCATTCCCCGCTTATGTGCTGTTTGAATTCCCCCATGCAGAATTTGAAGTGCTCGGTGGCTACGACAACAACGAAAACGAAGTCTGCGACCACGCTGAGAATTTCGAGTGTCTCGATGTATTCAGCGACGTCTCCATCGCTCCGGCAGATGGCGAAATCGCCATGATGTTCAACGGTCACGACACTTTTGATCAGGACAGAATCTACCTCATGGGCTGGGGCACCTACACCCTCTTCGATGTTCCCGCAGAAACCCCCATCACACTGATCGCAGAGCATCCAGAATACATTACCGTAACGGGTGACTCGAGCACCGCCATTGTCGGGAACGTGCCTTCAGGCATCAACGGCAGCAGCGCAGCACCCGCCCACTTCTTCTCCGGTGACGTAGAAATTACCGTCTCAGGAGAATTCGGCAGTGCCAGCTTCTACAGCGCCACCGAAGGACTGCTCCGCACGCACAGGAAGGTGCAATCCCACCGCCCCAGCACAGAAAATGTGTGCGCGGGAATCTGCCTTTCAGACAACAACTTCAACAACATCTGTGACGAGTATGAGGGCTGCATGGAGCCGACCGCCTGCAACTACAAGCCCACCGCCACCTATGACGACGGCTCCTGTGTGGACGCCTGGAATTGTACGGGTTGTCAGGACGAATCCGCCTGCAACTACAGCATCAATGCCACCAAGGCAGGAAACGCCGAAACCGTGTATGTCACAGGATACGACGCGGGATACTTGCCCTACACGCCACCTGGATTGGGCTCCGTGCCCTACCCCATCCCCGCTTTCTGTGTGTTCCTGGATCCACAGGATGCCTGTGAATACTGCAGCGGCGATGTCGACGGTACGGGCTTAGTCCTCGGGGGAGACACCCTCATCAACGGCGCGGTATGGTGCCTCGAAGAAATTGGCTGCGCCGACCCCTCGGCCTGTGATTTCAATGACGCAGCCGACCCCACCAACCCCTTGGCTGCGAGCGGTTGTACCCTCTACCCTGCCTCGGGAACATGTGAATATTGCTCTGGCGCCCAAGACGGTTCGGGATTCATCATCTCCGGAGACGAAGACGGAGACGAGGTCTGCGACGTGATTGACGCCAACCGCCGCATCCCATTGACCATGATGGCCTATACGGGTACTGCCACCGATGGACGCATTGAAGTGGACGGACCTTATGCAGACCTTTCATGGGACTTCACAGTACCTGGTCAGCACAAGCGAGAGCTTGTGGTTTACGAAAACTTCACCTCGATCCAATTCGGTCAAGCCTTTGACCTCGCTGTCACAGACGCAGGACATTTCGCTTCGCAATTCAGCACACCGACCGCGGAGAACATGCCACCTGGCATTGTCGCCGAGAACAAGCCTGTTTATGCTCCACGCCCGGTATTCGTGCTCGAATCCAAAGAAGGCATCGCACTGGTGGCCGACCCCCTGGGAACAGAGGAAACACAATGGCTGGGCAAAGCCGGTCAGGATACACGGACGGTCGAAATCAACATCGACAACGTCGACATGCTCGGACAATTCCAACGCTTCGACGGCACGGATTTTGTCAATGTTGACTTTGACAAAGACAACCTCACGGAGTCATCAGACCACACCGACAGGTTCTTGGCCATCGCCACATACAGCACATCCAACGCTTTCGCCGGAAGCGACCTCTCCCTGCGGGACCGCTCCAACGAACAAACCTATTTCGGAGACAGTCTCATTTCATGGCTGCCTACCCACTATCAGGAATTCAAGGACGACGCCTTTGGTTCCGATTTGGCTGCCCTCGGCTTGAGCGCCACTTTGGCCCGAACAGAATCTGCATCGGCTCACCTCGAAGGTGCCGCTTTCAAAAGCTCCGGCATTAGAACCTATCCGGGAATCCCTGGCATCTCAGAGTCCACCACCCAAGAGGTGGACTACTATCACTTCGATGCGGCCCGCAAAACTTGGTCCAACACCTTGGACAACCTTCCTTATGCCAGCCTGCAGGCAAAGTTGGCACAGCCGACCAGCCCCATTGCAGTCTCCAGCTTCTCGGGTTCACCGGCCTGGCTCCATGGACGACTCGGAGCAGTCTCCGGTAATGGTGCCATCGGGGGCACCAACGCCAAACTGTTCTGGCATTGGGGCAACAGTCCAAACCAAGAGACCAACATGGTGGCACAGACCCTCGAAGGCACCAATGAAGACTGGTCTGGTAGGGTAGCCAACCCCATTCTCGGGGCAAACCTGAACGGACCGGGCTTCATGTCCTTCCCTCTGATCAGTGGCTATCAATCCGCTGACTGGGACAGCAACACCCTGCAATTCAAAGAATACACCGACACGGAAAACGAAATTTTGGGTACGGCCTACGTGATGTCCAAAAACCCCATGTCTTGGTGGAATTGGTATTTCAGATACCGCAGTCTTGCCTTCGTTCCGAATTCATCCGAAGAACTCTCCTTCATTGAATCCTTTGGAGACACTGAATTCCTGGGACAGGACGAACAAAAAAGAGACCGCTATTGGGTCGGAATCCGACGGTTCGGAAACACATGGGCCAAGACGAATCCTTCGCAATCGGCACCCTACACCGATTGGGCCCAATCCGGAGCACTGCCCACCGGAACATTGCAGGAGGGCTTGTATGACTTCCGATCGAGCACCTATGCGCAACTGATGACCAACCGAAACGTGCCCACCATGACCTCTTCGGGTCTCGGCGACGCCAACATCGCGGAGGGTCAATTGAAAATGGTGCCCGTGAGGCGAGACGGCCGTTTGTGGTCGAACACCACAAGAAGCCAGAGCAGTGGCGCGGATCGAAGAACCTATCTGGGCTCAGGATTGGGCGACTTGTCGGCGCTCTATGATCCCGGCACCAGCAACAGCATCCAATTGGGTACCGACGGTTGGCCCGAAACAAGGCCCAACAGCGACATGCTCTTCTGGGAAAGCAAGACGGGAGCAGACCCCCACGAAAACCTCCGTGGCTGGGACATCCGGGATGTGAGGAGCCATTACTATTGGGTCAAGGACAATGACAACCGTACGCTCAATCAAGCGAGGGATAGGGCGCGTGACCTTGGCGGCGACCTGGCCTCCATGAACCCCACTGGACTATCGGGATCATACAATTTCTGGTTCGGCTACCACCTTCTGAAAAAGGTCACAAAGAACCGAGAAAAATGGGGTTGGGGGCCATGGTACAGATATGCGAGAAGGTGCAGTTGGTTCAGGTGCACCAATTATTATCGAAGACACTGGAAATTACTTTCGGACAAATCGGACTTTGTCTCTTCTTGGTCCGGCTGGCTCAAGAAAAAAGGATCAGGCAGCACCAAAATCACGGGGTTTGTGGATGGATCCAAAATCGCTGCGTCCAACGGCACGCTCAGCACACCCGATTTCACACCTACATGGAACTCCGGAGAGCCCGGCGGCACCAACGAATACGGCACCGTATGGTCCAGGTATCGCAACTACCCTCGAATCTCAGACCAACCGAGCTCGTTCCAGCATGACGGTTTCGTCCTCGAAACTTTCAATTACGGCGGATTGGGTTCTGCTCATGCCATCCTAGAGAAAGACATCCCAGACAACAAAGCCCTTGCTGTTGGTGGAGGAAAACTCAGGTCCTATAACGACGATGTGAAGTTGGGCGCCATTCTGGAATTGCCCTTTGAGCGGACCCCTGAGCTCGATGGCTTCACGCCCATCGGAGAAGGACGTCAGGCTTGGTTCTATGTTTCGAACCAAAAGCACCCATTTGAAGGGGCGCGTTTGGCAGCACAACAAGTCGGTGGTGAATTGGTGTCCCTCAGTGAAGACGGGGCAGAGGGGGCTTTGAAGCGCTGGGCAGGCAATGGTTGGATTGGACTGACCCAAGACACCGCAGCGACATCCTACGACGAACCCTTCAATGGTTGGGAGTGGCTCTCAGGCGGGTCGGTAACAGGCATCGCTTGGGCAGATGGCGAACCCAACAATGGGGAAACCGAAAGCGCTGACGCCACGCCCATTGCCGAGCACTACGGCTATGTTTCCTCGTTGCGAGAAGCCACAGGAGAAGTGCACGATGGCCACGATTACTTGAGTATGGTCGCCCTCATCTCGGTCCCGAAATCGAAGGCACCGCGCATTCAAGTGGCCTATGAAGCTGAAGCCATATCGGAGAATGGTGCCGCCTACCTCGAGCAGGCATACCAGCTCGATGCAGAAGGACAATTGATGATCGGTTCGGAAGCGCCCAGCGGAACCTCCGATGTATCCACAGGCATCGAATACATCAAGGCCACGGTAGCCACTCCTGAAGCCAATGACCAACTCGAATTGTGGGTGGAATTTGACCTCGATGGAGACACCATTCCGACACCGGAATCGAGCATCTGGGTGCAACTGTTGAGCCCTGGAACCCTTCTTGGGGCAGGCGACACGACATTGGAGTTTGGATTGGGCAAAACGTTTGACATCAACCTGACCGAAGCGTTCGACGGCATCAATGCGCGCAGCATTTGGCGCCTCTGGGCCTTTGATACCCAGGTGGGTCACCGCTGGACCTTGAAGCAGTTTGACATCTTCTTCAACGCACCCAAGACCATCGACATCGCTGCAGCACCCGATGTGCTGATCGGCGAAGACGGTTCCGGTCAGAGCCATTCCGGTGTGACCCTCCAAAGCATAGGCCTCGCGGTCAAAAATGTGAACACGGGTGTCGTGGTGTCCGAATTGCACCCAAGCTCGCAATTCAACCTCTACAAGCCGGGAAGTTCAGACGCATTGACATTCGCTTTGGCCGATCTTCCCGCCACCATCGCCAGCCTGAATGGAACACCATTGAATGGCACATGGGAAGCCACCTTGTTGGAAGCCCGCGATCCGTCAAGCGGAGCGGTCATGGCCGACATGGCCATTCACCAGTTCACCATGGACTTCCTGATTCCTCCTGGAATGGCAACCGGCCCGCAGGAGTACATCACGGAGGAAGGCGAGCAACAATTCGTGTCCAACCGGATCCGCCTCGGTGGAGGGGTCGACCTTCCCACAGGCAACCATCCTGAGGATGACATCTATACGGCTACCGTCACGCTCAGCAGCGACTATGAAGAAGGCGTTGTAGAAGAGGGCATCCACACCATCCAAGAGGAGAACAATGTGGTCGCTTTGTTGCCACAGAACCCTTTCCTCGAGGTGGGGATCGAAGCCGAAATCGAAGTGAGCCTGGACGGCTATGGCGATGTCACCTTTGCCTACCAGACCCGCGACGAAAACAACCTGTACTACGTCTCTACAGGCACCATGGCATACACCATCGCCCAGCGCGCTGCTGCCATGGCCGGAGGCCACTTAATGGTGCCCTCAAGCCCTGAAGAATCCGAGTTTGTGCGCCTGCAGGGCGTCCATGGATGGACGGGCCTGATTGACGCCGATACGAATGCGGTTTGGGTGCCCATCACCGGCGAATACCTGGATCCCGATTGGGACCTGCTCACCGAATTCAGCACGCCGCCGGTCCACTCCGATGACAATGTCACGACAGACGACCAGCACAGCGTCATGGGCGCAGGTGGATTGGAAGGACGCGGCATGGACGCCGTGGCCCCCGCCACCCTCGAGATTGGAAAAGCAGGGTCACCCGGACTGACCTGGGCAGCCATCACCGAAGACCAGCTCTTCTACGACATCTACGATCCGGCATCTGACCGGCACTATGTCGGTGCGCGCATTGGCGATGCCGAAGTGCTGGAAGGGCAAGACAACATCGGAACACAAGGCCGAATCTGGCGCGCTTCCGAGGAAGGCCGCATCCTCAGCTTTGGCAACGCCGATGCCACCGTCCCGGAAACCCCCGTGGCGCCGACGATTGACGGCTTCACCATCGTAGCCCAAACCGATTCATCGGACTACTTCGTGAGCGACGACATCAACCTCACCTACCTCAATGCGCGAGCTGCATGTGAGGACAAAGGAGGACGCCTTGCAACCTTTGAAACGTCTTCAGAAAACGACTTGATCCAGAACGCCGCAGAAGGCCACATCGGCCTCTGGAAAACCGGCGCTGGAGCTTGGGGTTGGAACAACGGGGCCACCCTCACTTACGACCCGCTATGGTCACCCGAAGACACGGAGAACCCGGCTTCGGATGTCGCCGTGGTGCTCACCAATGCAGGATGGGACCGCAAGTCCGCCATCTCCGTGAGCCGCGCGATTTGCGAGTTTGAAGCCCTCGAAGACTTCTCGGCCGGAAACACGGCTTACATGGTGCCGACCAGCACCAACACCTTCCCTATCTCTTACGAAAGCAACACCTCTTTCACCTTGCCTACCATTGTCCTGCTCGACTCTACAGGCATGACAGCAATGGATGGGCCTGCTCACTTCGGTGAATCCGACTGGATGCTGGCTTCGCAAACGCGTCGGCGCACCCCAGCTTGGGAAGTGCCCGTTTTGCTCGCTCCAGACCCCATTGAGCTGGAAGAGCTCATGGATGCCACCCACGGTGTCTATACTGCACAGTCGAGTGCCGATGGCGTCTTGGGGAACGTGCAGCAGACCTACGCTACCTACAACCTGGGTGAAGTTGTCTTGTCCAACCTCTGGACGACAGAATCCACCGCCGAAAACGGCACGCCTTTGACCTTGGTCGATGCTGCCGTGCATCCCGACTCCATTGGTGGATTGGAAAACCTCCTCTCCGACTATGATGCCGGCGAGTTCTACTTGACTCCACCCCCCGCCAATCATGGCATGTGGCGCGAAGGCAGCGACGTCAAGACGTTCAATGCGAACACCCTCAAGACCACGATTGCGCTTTCTCCCACGGGCGACTTCAACGACCACGAAATTCACGTGGCCTTCCCAATCAGTGCGCCCAAATTCAACCCGGAAACCCTCGCGGACCTCAGCTACAGTGGTGCCGATGCGGTCAACAACGGACTCCCATACTGGGGCATCCCCAATGGCATTCCAGCCTATGCAGAGATGTACATCCGGGTGCGCAATGAGCTCACCGGTGCGCTGTTCGATACGGTCCTGACCACCTCACAGGAACCCCTCCTGCTCAAGAACTGTCCGCACATCATGAACGACTCCATTTACATGGACATCAGAGTCGGTCAGATGAACAATTCTGACGGCCAGCTCAAATTCACGGGAGGAGATCCTGTCGTGATCTCCGCAGCCGTACTCTGGGTCACCGAAGGAAGGCGCACCGTGCTTTGGAGCGACCGCGACCTCGAGCACAACACGCTCACCATGTGCACCGACATCGCACCGAACTTCGTGATGCAAGCCGATCCCCAGGAGGAGCAATTCCTCACGGATATCGACCGCGTGTTTACCGACGCCAATGGCACGGTCATTGAATACCTCGCCGAAGATTCTGTCGGGGTCAGCCAGGTCACCCTGACGTGGAACCACTCGGCTTCGAGTTACAGCTCGGGCGGCAGCATGTACCTCCAACGCAGGAATTACGAAGAATATGGCGGGACCAATCTCGGCTGGGAATACGCCACGGGCGATCCGTCCAAACCCTGGTCTTTCGAGCAAGCTGACGCCCAGCCGTTCTACAATGTAGACGCCGATTTCAACGGCAACCTCGACCCCATTTTCTATACCGACAGCACCTTGTTCCACAACGTTTGGAGTTGTGAGACTGCAGAATACCGCGTGGAGCAAGACATGTGCGGAAACACCTTCCACACCCCTACCATCCACGTCAACATTCAGGGATCTGTATCCGACCCTTGGAAATACGTGGACGACATCACCGATGGAGTGGTGGTCTCGGAAGGACGCTATTGGAACAAGATTCAAATCGACTGGTCCTCTGCTTTGGACAGCGAAGGGCTGATCGACCAGTTCAGGGTGTTCCGCCGACTGTACACCCCCGCAGACGTCAACAACGACGGGTGGGAGCAAATCTTTGCCTCTGAAGACATCAACACTTGGATCGATTGGGATGTGGCTGCTGGAACCTTGTATGAGTACAGGGTCGGGGCCGTCATCACTTGCGGCACCGGAAATACTGCCCAGCAGTACTACAACCCCACCCCATACCCCATTGGTTTCCGCTCGAATTATGGCGGTGTCCAGGGTCGTGTGACGTTTGAAAATGGGGCTCCCGAAGACAGCGTCTACGTGGTCGTAGAACCGCAAGGCCTGAACCTCTCAAGAAACTCCTTGATCCTAGAAGGCGGTGAATATGCCAAGCTCGACATCGACCGCTATGAGCAGCGCGAAGGCGGAGCATTGAACCAGTGGCCCGACATCCATTCAGACGCCTTCCACCCCACCCTCAGCTTTGTGGATTCCACAGGCGTGCGGATCAGCGAAGGGGTCAGTGTGTCCCAATGGGTCAAGGTGCCCCAAACCACCTTGCTGGGTGCGCCCGGCACGGGTGTCGGTGCGGCCAATGAGGCGCCGTTGTTCTCTTTGAACTACATCGATCCTTTCGCCAACATCGAAAAAGAAAGCCTCAGCATCTGGGCGCGTAAAATCGACGGTGACAGCACCAAATACAGACTCTCGGCGCGACAATCTGGTGTCTATACAGACTTCGGTGCCATCGACTTGGATTACAACAAGTACCAGCACATCACCTTCACCATGGCGAATGTGGAAACGGGGCGTGATGTGCCTGGGATGCGGATTTATGTCCGCGCCCACGGCGATGATCCCGCCATCGTGGAACAGCCGGTGGACTTCTACGATTTCCGCGGACCGGATGACGTCATCGAGCTGATCCGCGACAATTGGAGCGCTTGGGTATGGAACGCGGCTACCGGAACGTCCGGCTACTGCTCAGACCCCAATGCGGTCAACTTTGCTGGAAACGAGCTCGGAGGTACGCTCCGCCACTGCGACTACGAAATGCCCAGTGGCTGCACGGACCCGCAAGGCCAGAACTACCTGGAATACGCCTTGTTTGAGCCCGGTGGTGGCGAAGACGCTTGCAATTATTCCTACTACGGAACAGGCGAAGACATTTCCGTTCACTGGTTCAGCGATGACGACGCGAACCCCTACGAATACCCCGTGATTCTGCGCCTCGAAGCCGACGGCAGCGAAACGCTGGTCAAGAACTTCTGGTCCGCATTGAACCGGTATCAGGACAGCTTGCAAGTGTTGGGCATGCAGTACCCATTCAGCTCAGTGGTGACGAGCGTGAAGTTGCCCAATGGCGACTACCGACTGCGTGTGCTGGACAGCCGCCACGAAGGAGACGGAGACTTGCCACACATGGAAGCCACCAGCTTCAGCGGCAACTTCGCTCTGTACAACAGCGTAGGCGTGAATTACGTCACATGCAGCCAGTACATTGGATCGGAAGCCAGTGCCGGGTCTTACGACTTTAGCATCATTACGCACAGCGCTTTGGCCAGTGGAGTGGGACAAATCGACAACTTCCTGCTGGTGGATTGCGCGGAGTGCTTCTCGGTGAACTTCCGCAACAACGCCACCATCGAATTGCCTTTGACTGAAAAGGGCATGGACGCGGTGTCGGGAGCTTCCACCTATGAGTTCTGGTGGCGAACCGCTGACGTGATCGACGGTGAAGCCTACAACTTCGGTGACATCTTCACCATAGAAGGAGACGACAGTTCAGGAGACATCACACTCAGTGTGGTCGAGGACACGGAGGACCCCTCAAACATGGGCAATGCCAAGTGGCAACTCACAGGTCCCGCGGGCACCATGCGCCGCATCCCGGAGCAGCCCACATTCAATGAGTATGCCGTGATTCCAGGTCAATGGTACCATGTCACCTTGGCTGTCGGTCAGCCGACAGGTGATGGCCAGCCCAGGGCGTTCTTCACCATGCGCAGCACGGACCAGAACCTCTCGGACAACGAGCCCTGGAACAACCCGCGCCACTTCGAATTCGACAACCTCAATGACGACGGAAGCCCCCTCGACATTGCGGCTCAATTCGTGATCGCTCCGATCGACGCCTTTGCCGACTTCAGTGCAGAGAAACTCATTCTCGGTGGCTCCGATGTCCTGATCCACCGCCTCTCCATCTGGGAAGGCATCCTCAGCGATGCAGAAAGTGCAGCATTGTTTGCCGGACAAACACTGCGCAATTCCACGTTCAATGCGACCAACATGCCGAATGAAACGGGCGTTTGGGTAGCACCTGATGAAGGTGCTCTGCCCTTCTCACGGTTGCGTTCTGTGCTCGTGCCCGACAATGCGGGGCGCTTTGTGGACCAGATGTTGGACAAACAGTTGCAGCCCGAGGGCACCAACTTCGAGGCCAACCCCATCACCGAAGCTTACTTCGTAGGCAGTGAAGTCATGTCGGGCTCAGGTGCACTGACGGTCGATGGCACCACGGGTGCCGATGCGCTTCCGAGCATCAACCGGAAGTCCATTCGCCGCGCACCTTATGGCCAATGCAACCCCGGGTGCAGCCGCCTGTTCGACGCCTGCAACTTCAACCCCTATGCCAACCAGTTCGTCGATTGCGAATTGAGCTGCACAGGCACGGGACTCACCACGCAACAAATGGCCTCCGAGCGGATCTCCTACGACGAGATCCGGGCCTGGGGCAATGCATTGTTCTATTCATACGCAGAGGGATCCCGGATCACACCAGGGTCGCCATTGTATGGCCAAGACTACCGCAGTTGGGAAGCCGCGAAATTCTGGATGCAGAAATACCCGAGCAATTACACCGATGGATTGCTGCTGATGTATGACGCCGACGAAGGGCTTGGAAATGCCATCTATGACCGCGCCAAATACTCAACGGATGTCGAGTCCTGGTTGGGCCACAACGCCGTGCTGTTCCATCAGGAATTCGGGTTCTCTGGAACCGACACCAGTTGGTATCAAGTGCCCGACCCCACCCGCAATTACTTTGCCAATGGTCCGCTGCGCGACCTCCCGCAGAGCCTCGGAAACTGGGACTACTCCAACGGAAATGACGGTGGCGCTTACGCCATCAACAACATCAAATACGTCGGCTCGGGAGACTTCTTCGACATCAAGCCGAGCAAGTCCACCAGCGGCTTCGAACACATCTTCGAACCCGCCCAGCGCACCACCATCATCGGTGATGTCCTGCTGTTCTCGGAAGACCAGGACTTCACCGACAAGAGTGCCTTTGAAGTTCATGTGGATGTCGTCTACCTGAACATCGAAAATGACCAACTCGATTACAGTGGAACGGGAGACCCCACACCCTCAAATTGTCCCGTGAAAGGGGTCCAATTTGAAGTAGACGGCAGCATCATCAACGGTGTTGACAACGAACCCATTGAAACGGACGCCTTTGGAAAGGCCATGCTGACGATGTCACGTGGATACCACAATATCAAGCCCATCCTTACCCACATCGATGAGGGAAGTACCGAAGATGACCATGCTTTCAATGTCCCCCCGAGCGGCAAGCAAGTATTCATATCCGGCCCAGTCCTCAGAGAAACAGACGGTTCGGCAAAAACTGAATTCACTTTTGTGGACAAAACGACAAGGACGGCCATCGGCCGCGTCCTCGCTGGCAATTCAATGGCCTCCAAACCATGGAATGAGAGCCAGAACAACCTCGGTTTGACGAGCTTCACCTTGACGCCGATCGAACCTGTCGAAGGCGCAAATACGTACACGCAGAATGCAACGTGCCAGGCGGTGAAAATCACCACGGACACCCTGGGGCAGTACGAAGTCAAACTCCTGCCGAAGCATTACCGCATTTCCATCCCCTCCGACACCAGCACCTCAGTCTCGGCGTTGGCACCCGAGATGTTTGATCACCTCGGAGGGTTCCAGAATTTCGGAGTGGAAGGCTGGCAATTGGCAATGCCTGCACATGACGCCAACAATGGTGGACATCCATGGGTGGCTGCTTTCAATGCGTTCATCCGGGCGGATCAGGGTGGAACATACAACCCCCAACAGGCAGACTACCAAATCTGGGACATGACCGCGAAGACACCTTGGTCACAATCGACGCAATACCCAGAATTCAGTGATGTTTCAGACACAGAGGCCTTGCCGTTTGACAACCTGAATTCAACTTCGGACGATGTCTACGCCCGTGTTGACATGGTATATGACCCGAGGGTGGAACTCAATGTATCCCAGAAAACTGCCGCCATCAACAGCGACTCCGAAGGCTCCTCCAACAAGGATTGTGACTACACCGCAGAACAGATGAGACTGCCTGCTCTGTCCAATACGTTCCTAGGAGAAATTGACCTGTTCGCAAGCGATGCAGAGGGCGACTACCGCTCTCCCCTTGATGCGTTCTTGGCGACGTATGCAGGGTCCTTCAATGACGAAATCGTTGACGTCAATGACTCTGTATTCCCCTTCCCCGCTGGACTGCCCATTGTGTACGAGTCGGAAATGTACTGCTTGGACCTCTCCGCAGGCCAGCATCAAAAAGTGGAGCTCCTGAACGAATTGGGTGAAGTCTACTACTCTTTTGAAGACACCATCAAAGTCTTTGGCTCGGCCTACAAATTTTCCATCACCAACACACTCAATTCGGGTTCGAATCAGAGCACACTCAACCTGGACTCTGCATCAACCGGCTATAGCTTCATAGCCAGACAACCCACTGAGGACAACAGTGAAGGGGTCAGTATTCCCAAGGGCAACTTGAACATCAACCTCCTCAAGGATGGGGTGGTGGTCGATCACTGGTATCCCTTCAAACATTTGATTCCGCTGACACAGGACACCAAGGACATCCCCGGCGTCCTTTATGACATGAACAACCCGGAAACATCCCTCTTCCATCATGGAAGGTTCGACGCCATCATTCTTGGAGAGTATGTCGCCACCAATCCTGTCCCGGTATCCTCTGACCCCACCCTCGACTTCATTCTCCGTGACCCCCCTGGAGACCAGTCATTCTGTCGAATGGAGCAAGGATCAACCATGGGCTTCACCAAGTCTGTCTCCAACGGAGATCAGGACGCTTTGAACCGCTCAAAGGACATCTCAGCGACAGCTTCAATGAAGGTAGGAGGCTCTCTGCTCATCGCTCCATTGGGCGTCGGTATATCTACCAGCAGCGAAGTGGATGCATCCATTGGCGGAAGCGTCGCGCAAGAGGAGAGCTATTCAAGAAACAAGACCAATGCGGTGAAAATCGAGGAGAGCATGACCGTCACTACGGAAATCTCCACCTCTGACTTGGCCCAAGAACACCTATACCTCGATGAAGACGGGACCATTCTGTCCACGCATCAGGATCTGTTTTTCGGCTCTGTGCGGAACACTGCAATTTCAGTCCACCGTCGAATTGGTCCCATCCGAACCGCTGAGCTCTACACCGACGGTATCGATGGACAAATCGCTCAAGATTTGGGCGCGGAGGATTACTCGGTCAAAGGCACACAGGGCATCATCCAATCCTGGGAAGAAGGGGGCACCAAACCCAATCTGATCCCCATGTTCAAGACCGACCATCAAGGTGAAATGACGCTCAGTCTTGCACCCCATCTTTTGGCTTGGAGAACGGAAACAAAGACCTCAGATTTGCCTGCCAGCCAGTTCCTGAAAACGGAATTCACCATCAAAACGCAAGACATTGCCTTGTTGGAAGCGTCGAGGGATGCTTATTTCGAAGCACATCCCGAGTTGTATCAATGGCCGGATGGCACACCATCCAACCAGAACTGGCCCCATACAGCCTTCCCTAAGGGAATGAGACTGGCCAACAACGACGACCACCGTTGGTCGATTTTCCACCAGGGATGGCTCGACGAAGTCCATACGGCTACGGCCAACAGTTCAGAGCAGGTTCCCGCCGGACCAAGCACGATCAACAGGGCCTATCAGGTTCCCAACCCCGACATCGCTGGGGCAGGCTTGAGCCTGGACGATTTCGCTGATTATTATGACAGCCCATCAGACCCGGCTGCCGTGTTGATTTCAGACGTATTGTCCGGTGACGACCGCAAAGGACCAGGTTACATTTTCCTTGGCCATGCCACTCAGCTGGATTTGGACTCCGTGCGCTATTTCAACAATCAAATCGCCTCCTGGAGTCGGATGCTCGCCGAAAATGAATTTGAAAAGATCAACGCAAGACGCTACATCTTCGATAACCTCGATCAGTTCGACGAACCCTCCGAGCTGTCCAATTGGATGGAGGATCTCGAGTCTTCCAACAGCACCGTTTCCAATTTCAGCCTCGACGATTTTGGTTATTCCGCGAGCGACTTGGATGCCATTGATGTATCCATGAATTCGGAGGCCTCAATTTGGGATGACGCAGACTTCGAACCCTTCTTTATCAGCTTCAGCGGAGGAGGGGCCAGTTACACTTCCACCGTAACCAAGCAGAGCATAAAAGAGCAAACGAGAACAAGAACGCTCAGCTCAAACTCAGGCGGGTCCTTGGGCATCGAAGCTAGTTTGAATGACATAGGCTTTGAAACCAGTTTTGGAGACATGAGCACCCTGACTGAAACTAGAAGCCAAAGTCAGAACAGTGCGACTTCCCTGACTTATTCCTACACCCTTTCGGACGAGGAAGAAACCAACATGTTCCTGGTAGCCGTCATTCCCGGACGTGGATTGAATGGGCCCATTTTCCTAAATCTGGGTGCCATCACGTCTTGTCCCTATGTCGCTGAGGACGAAGCAGAATTCCATGAGTGGTACCCTGCTTTGATCCCGGGCCTGAGCAACATCAACCCCACGATGTTGGATTGCGAGAGTGGCACCGTCCAGACACCGACTTGGGCCAACACCATAGATCCGAACGCACTCGTTCTGGAGCAATCCACCGGACAGGTGTGGACGCACATGAACCCTGCGCCCAACTTCAGTTATGATGGATTGGGGTCAGATGCAGTCGCATTGCAGGCTACCGTAGCGATGAGCGCCGCCATGGCCGCCACCGCAGGTTTGGCTGCGTCCGGCGGCAATGTTGGAGGCGCCGTGCTCGCGGGTGTGGTTGTTGGAGCCGGCTTGGGGATGTTCGCCTTAGACCTCGTCAAGACGACCATCTGGAGAAATGCTGTCGCAGCCGAATATGGAACCACTTTTGAATCCACTGGCTACAATACTGCGAGCTTGGTCGCCATTGAGCAGGCCACGAATCAGACTGAAATTTTCCTCGCCCCAGGGATGTGCGCGGACATTTTTGACCCGGAAAAGACATGGATGGTACAACCCTCCACTGTACCGACCCAAGTCCCTGAATTGTCCGTTTCATACACCAACCCCGTCTCGGGCGAAGTCATCTCAGAAGCCCAGTCCATAGTGGGAGAAGACGGCGAATTGTCCCCCGCTTTGTCGGCCACGGCATTCATGGACGAACCCATCGGCATGACCTTGCATCTGAGGCACAATCCCTCCAACCCCATCGGAGTGGCCACCTGGTACGATGTCTATGCAGACGTATTGTCCAATCAACTGGGCGCATTGGTCTCGCTGGGAGGTATTGAACAAACGGCGGCAGAATTGGTCCTCCACCCGAGTTGGTCACCACAAGCCCCATTGGGCGGCGCTTATGATGTCCCCTTGGTGCTGCAGCACGCTGGCATCGATGAACCGCAGTTCAATTCTGGTTCGTTGACCATCATTCAACAAGCCGTGTGCGACCGAAACATGAGCGACGAAATCAAGGTCCAATTGAATTTTGAACCGGCATGCAGCGACATTGACCTGACACAACCGCTCGAAAACTGGACCGCCAACCTGGAGACCATTACGAACGGCCCGACGGAATTGCCAAGCGATGTGGATGTTGCCGTTGACGTCGAACAGCAACACTTCAAGAATTGGCTCATCGACTTCAACCCCAATTTAGGAGAAGGCCCTGTGGTCGTGGAGTACAGGTTGGGAAGTGGTTCCGTCTGGGCCCCCATCAGCAACTCCAACGCCTTCGATACAGACAGCGAGGTGCTCTTGAATTCGGACAGCACCTTGAGCGATTTCAACTTCCGGTGGTCTCCCATCGATGCATCTTCTCTGTGCAATCCATTGACCAATGCAGATGGTACATCCTGCCTCGGGTATGAAGGCGAAGTATTGTTGAGGGCGCGCAGCATCTGCCGCAATCCATTTGCATTGCCAAAGACGTCGAACATCGTCAGCGGATATGTTGATTTCGTAAGGCCTGAGTTGTTTGGCAGCGTGCTTCCGTCCGACGGATTCCTCGAGCCTGGAGATGAGCTGCAGTTGCGCTGGTCCGAGGGCATGGAGACTTCCAACCCCGCCTATTCACTCAGCCCCGACTCCATCAAGATCAGGGCGACCCAGAATTCAGACTACACCAAGAACAGCGGCGGCTTGAAGTTCACCGGTGACGAACACCTCACCGTGGTCCAAGGACCGCACCTCGACGCCTACTACGCGGATGAAGACATGATCGGGTTCCCCGGTTGGTCCATCAGTTGGAAGCAATGGGGAGGCGGATTGTACGGTGTGCAGGACACGGCCTCCGGTACCATCGGTGCCACATCGGCAGACCCCGATGACCTGGTGGTCATGCCCAACCAGATCACGGTGGTGGTGCCACCATCAGCCGCCAGCGGTGTGGTCTTCACCCAGGGCGACCAGTCCGGATACAGCCTGACGGGTGAGTTTGTCGACATCGACCATTTCAAGCTGACCTCGACCGTTGCCGATGTGGGCACTTCGTCTTACACGGTTCAGATTTCGGGCGCGAACGCACAATGGAACGGACTGTGGAACCAGCTCGAGCTGGTCTTCGAACCAACCGCTACCGAAGGCACCTACAACTGGAGGCTCGACCTCAATGGAGCGCCTGCGGGTCAGAATGGCGTCATCTCCAACATCCAACTGGAGCCCACACGCCTGACGCTCGGCAACGGATGGTTGAACGGCCACGCCACCGGCGAAGCGCTCAGCATGCCCATGCAGGACTTCCGCATGTGGAACAGCCAGCGCGAGACCTATGCTTCAGAGACGCCCGCCTTCCAAATCACTGGAAACGAGATCGGACTGCAGCTTTGGTTGCCCATGGATGAACTGGAAGGCACTCCTGCCGACCGCGCCCGCATGCGCGATGTCATCATGGAGGCCAACTGGTACAGCCCGGGTGCCTCGCATGCCCTTGACTTTGCCTCCAACACGAACGGTTCGCTCATCCCGAGCATTTCTGGAGTGAACTGGACGCCGGACGGCACCCGCAACACGACCCTCGAGTTCTGGGTCAAGCCGGGCGGCCTCAACGAGGGCATCATGAGCATCAACGGCACCGCCGATCCCGACATCGACCTCCGTCGTGTGGGATGGTCCGGCTTCATCGATGAGTTGGGACGACTCGGTTTCGCCAACGGAACAGACACCATGCGCACGCAGCAGCCGCTGTCGGACGCCTGGCACCATGTCGCTTTGGTCCGCCGCTACAACGGAACGGCATTGCTCTACATCGACGGAGAAGAAGTCGCTGGTGACCCTGCCTACGATCACGGCAAACTCATCCCGGTCGTGCTGCACCTCGGTGCGCGCAACCAGTTGCCCTCTGGCATCGGTGAGTGCCATGACCTGCAGGGCATCAGCTTCAACACCGATGGCGACGCCAACGTGCACCAAGCCGGTTCGCTCGGTTGGGCGATGTTCAACGGGGTGCCCACCGAGTTCTTCGGGGATGGCACCATTGCGACGGATGACCTGGACTACGCCAACGCCTTCCACGCCTCAGAGCAGGATTGCATCGACGCATGTGTAGACGCCCCCCCAAGTGGTGCCCCCATTGGGTATGACCGCTTCTTCACAGGCAAGCTCGACGAGCTGCGCGTTTGGAATACCGCGCTGACCAAGGAGACCATCGTCAAGCAGATGCGCGACGGTGTCTACGGCTATGAGAACCTCGTGCTGCACCTGCCGTTTGAGACTGGAATGGTGGCGGACACCGTGGCGGTGCATCCATACGATGCCTACGTCTACGCTCCCTATGACGGATTTGACTACTTCAACGATGCCTCGTCCATGTTGACCACCCACGGCTACAACGCGGTGGAGCTCGGCAACATCGGAAACGGTGGACTCACCTCCATCATCAGCGGCATCCAAGAAGAGGATGCGCCCTTGATGCAGTCCGCGCCGCAAACCTCACTCAGTGCGGTCGGCGATGTCATGGACGTATCCTGGAACTCCCTCCACGACGAGTGCATCATCGAACTCAACGAGCAAAGCCTCTACAAGTACGAAGACCAACTCGTCACCTTCGTCATTCCGAAGACCCAACTCAGGGACGACGCGGGCAATGCGACGGAGAGCGACCTCGTATTTGAGATGCTCATCGACAAGAACCCGCTCAAATGGGGCGAGACCACAGCCCACATCGAGCACGAGTTCGACATGGAGGAGGTCACCTACACCACGGAGATCCACAATGTGGGCAACGCCGCGAAGTACTTTGAGATCGATGGATTGCCCGCGTGGATTGAAGCCTCGCCCGCGAGCGGCAACATCCCCGCCAACAGCACCATGGAGATCACCTTCTCGGTGCCTGAAGCGCTGCCCATCGGCTACTTCGAAGTGGATGCCCGACTGAAAGGTGGCCTGCCTTGTGGCAATGCATCCTCAGGTGGTTTCTGCTACGCAGAGCGCTTCACCCTCGGGGTGGACATCTTCGCCACACCACCTGAGTTGGAGGTGGATGCCGCCAGCTATGAATACATCATGCCGCTGGTGACCAAGGCGTACATCAACAACGCCGCCAGCACCGACGACGATGACATCGTGATGGCCTATGTCGACGGTGAACTGCGCGGATACTCCAACCTCGACCTTTCGGTTGCAGGCCAGAACCTCGCCTTTGTCTCTGTTTTCTACGACACAGAAGACGTAGGCAAGGAGATTGAGTTCAACATCTGGGACGCTTCTAAGGGCATGACCCGCGCCCAGGTTTCGACCCATTGGCCCACCCTCGAGCAACAGGTCGAAGTGACACCCAACGAGAACGGCATCGGCAACCTCTTCGAGCCATTGCTGCTCAAAGCCACCAGCCGCGTCGCCATCAACACCAAGTTGGTGCCGGGTTGGAACTGGATCAGCGTGAACGTGGTGGACACCCCTGCCACCTTCTCCTTGGAGCAAGCGTTTGACCATGTGCCCGCCGAGGACATCTTACAGGTAAAGTCGCACTTCACGCCTTACAAGCTGCCGAGTGACGTCGACCATGGCTGGACACCATTCGCCGGCGACGAGACCGATGCACAGATGCGCTACATGGTGGAAATGAAGGCCGATGAACCCGATGCCGTTTGGACCATGACCAACATTGGTTTCGCCCCGAACCCCACCGAAGAGGAGTTCCAAAAGCCATTGGTATACGGTTGGAATGAACTGGGATACCTCCCTCAGCAGTCGTTCAATGTGGACATGGCGCTGAGGAGCATGGCCGACGCCGATTCCATTTTGAGCTTCAACGACCTCGTACAGAGCCGCCACGATGGCTTCGCGATGTATGCGGGAGACGGCAACTGGATCGGTTCGCTGAACACCATGCGCCCAGGACAGGGTTACCGCATGCGCTTAGGATTGACCAGCTCAGAGCACGTAGGACAACCTGCCGGCACCCTTGAGTGGCCCGTTTCCTTGGGCATGGAATACCTCGTGCGTGCTGATGAAGAAGAAACCACGTGGCCCATGGATGTGCGCGAACTGGAGTCTTCTATGCTGGCGGTCATCCGCCTAGAAGTGCCCTCGAGCCAGCCACAATCGCTCATCGACGCCTTGGGCGCCTTTGTGGATGGACCGGAAGGCCCGGTTTGCATAGGCCAAGCCCGTCCGATGGATACCGACGAAGGACTCTTGTACTTCCTCACCGCCTTTGGAGAAGCCAACGCCGCCCTGTTCGAGGGCGACGTGCACTTCCGCTGGTTGTCGGGATTGACGGAACTGGAATTCACTGCAGACGAAACCATCGGCTTCGAAGCAGACATCCTTCACGGCGATTTGGAGTCCCCCATGCTGCTGCACTTCAGGGAGGCCTTGGCCATGCCTGAAACCAGTGTGAATGAACACCTTGTCGCCTTCCCGAACCCGTTCCGCAACGAACTCTCCATCCACTGGCATGGCGATGAAGAAGTGCTGGAACTGCGCGTGGAAGATGCCAGCGGAAAGACCATCGACGTGCTGGACTGCAAAGGCATCGCAGAAGGGCCGTGCCGTTGGGTAACCAACAACCTCGCTTCCGGGGTCTACTTCATCCACGCGATCACCGATTCTGGACACCACGCCGTTCGCGTGATCAAATAACCGGGATGCCCCCTGCCACGCGGCAGGGGGCCCTCCCACCCCACTGAAAACAGACACCAAAGACCAACCCATCACCCGATGCCCACAGGCCCACATACGCATTGGCACCAGATGTTCAGCTTGCTGATAGCCTGCTTGGTCCTGCCCATAGGCAGCGTGGTCGCACAGTGCCCGAATGTGGCGGTATTGGACGCCTACGAATCCCCGTGTGGCAGCGGATTGAACAACGGACAGAGCTTTACCGCCGCCGAGACTGGGTCTTTGGATACAGTCATCATCGCCCGGTGCACCGCTTCAGATGCCCGGCTTGTATTGCGGGCGTTCAATGGAACGGGGAGCGATTGGGACGAGGGCAGCATCATCGGTGAAGCGGACGCGGTGCTGCTCGGAACAGACAATCCAGACGGCTGCTTTACCTCTGGTGGCAACGGATTCACCCCTTATGCCGCCGGAACTTTCACCTTCACCGGGGTCTCGGTTGAGACCGGTGTTCAGTACACCCTCCACCTATTGGAAGGTGCTGCAGCCACGGGTTGCAACATCAGTTATGCAGGTGGAAACGCCTTCTCCGCTGCAGGCTCAAAAACCGGTGAAGACCTCGCCTTCTCCTTGTCCATCTGCCCAGGAACGCCCGTTTTTGGGTGCATGGACCCCTCGGCCTGCAACTACGATGCAGCCGCAACGGCCGAAGATGGCTCTTGCCTCTCTTTGGACTGCGCCGGACAATGCGGAGGATCCGCCTATGACGATCCAGATTGTGGCTGTGTCCCTTCGGCCGCCGATGCCGGCAGTTGCATCGGTTGCACGGATGCCACAGCTTGCAATTACCTCGAGAATTCCACGGTGGATGACGGAAGCTGCTTTTTCCCCGTGTGCAACGGAGCGTGTCCTGACATCCTGAACTTCTATGAAACACCTTGTGGTACAGGCCTCAATTACGGCCAAGGCTTTACCGCCACCATCACAGGTCTGCTCAACAGCATCACCATTGCGCGCTGCACAGGCGTGGACACGCGTATCCTGATTCGCAACTACAACGGAGATGGGGCAGAATGGGACCAAGGCAACCTCATCGGTGAGGCGGACCAGGTGGTCAGCGGCAACCAAACCCCCTCTGACTGCTTCATCAGCGGCGGAAATGGCTTTACGAACTACGTAGAGACCACCTTCACCTTTACCAACATCGGTTTGGAGGCCGGCCAGCAGTATGTCTTCCAACTCGAGCAAGGCGTGGCGGCCACAGGCTGCAACATCTCATATTCTGGCGGCACTGCATTTGGCCTAAATGCGGCCAAGCCTTCTGAAGACCTCGTTTTCGAGCTGTCCATGTGTCCCGACAATGTGACCTTTGGCTGCACGGACCCCTCGGCGTGCAACTACGATGCCACTGTAGACGTGGAAGACGGGTCTTGCCTCTTTCTGGACTGTCAGGGCACTTGTGGAGGGTCTGCCTACCTCGACCCAGATTGTGGTTGCCTCGATTCCATTGACGATGCCGGCCAGTGCCTCGGATGCACAGACCCGGCCGCCTGCAACTACGACATCACCGCCACCGCCTCTGACGGCTCTTGCACCCTGCCCGACTGCCATGGCGATTGCGGGGGAACGGCAACGACCAGCAGCTGCGGATGCATCGGTGGAAACACCGGCATACCTGCTTCGGCTTGTGTCGATGGCTGCATTACCAATGTCGACGCCACCGACTCCGACGCCTGCCCTCCGGGCATTCTGTATGGTCAAACCATCACCCCTGCAGAAAATGGCCTGCTCAAGCGGATCCGATTGAAAACCTGTTGCGCCCTGGATGCACAGCTTGTCATCCGAACCTTGACCAACACGGACCCATGCAGCCCTGGCGGTGGTGGAACTTGGAATTCAGGCACCATTCTCGGGTACAGCAATACGGTGCCCAGTTCGTGCTCGAGTGTCACCTCCTGTCTCACAGGTTTCGGCCTCGACGGCTATCACTGGCACAACTTTGACTTCGGCGACGTTCCAGTACAAGCTGGCACCACTTACGTTCTCGAATTGGTCTCTGGCGTGGCCATTGCCAACTGCACTTCGGACTACGCAGGAGGCCAAGCCTTCAATGCCTCTGAGGCCCTGCCCGACTACGACCTCGTTTTTGCCATGCACATCTGTCCAGCCTCCATGAATTGGGGCTGCACCGATGCTACAGCTTGCACCTATGACCCAACTGCAAACCAGGATGATGGCAGCTGCCAATACCTGGATTGCAATGGCGATTGCGGGGGCTCCGCCCTCGATGTCGCAGGATGCGGATGCATCGGAGGCAATACCGACATCCGCGAAGCCCAATGTGTCAACGGAGACCTCCACAACATCACCGCCAACGACGGCACCATTTGCAATGAAACCTTGAAGGGCCAGTCCCTCGTCGCTGACGCCCACGGTTTTCTATCCAGAATTGGACTTCACGTCATGCCCGACGCGGCCCAAACGGTGCAATTGAGCCGCACCGATGGTCCCAACGCGGGTGAAGTGCTGCTGGAGTTTACACGCGCTGCCGTCTCCTCTTCATGCGGCGGAGTAGAACCTGAATGGGTCGAACTCGACTTCTACAACATCCCCTTGCAAGGCGGCAGCCAATACCAGCTTGACTTTCTCTCTGGAGCCGGTTATCGGACGTGCTACCCTGAATTTTCAGCAGGCGCTGGCATCAACGCCAGTGGCGCCGCCACCGCTCACGACCTCGCCTTCCAAGTCATCTATCGGACGCCTGAACCCGGCGAACTGGTGTGGGGCTGCTCAGATGCCAGCTATTGCAACTACGATCCCGCCGTCACCCACGACGATGGGTCTTGCACCACCTTGGACTGCCACGGCGATTGCGGCGGAACGGCATATGAAATCAGCGGGTGTGGATGTGTCGAAGGCAACACGGGCGTCACCGCCGACAGCTGCTACGGGTGCACCGACCCGACTGGATGCAACTACGACGTGAACGCCTCCATCGATGACGGTTCCTGCGCCGTGGTGGACTGCCATGGCGACTGTGGAGGTACCGCCATTTCCAATGCCAATTGTGGCTGCGTTGGGGGAAACACCGGCATTGACCCCGGAACCTGTTTGGATCGGTGTCAGGGCAGCCTGGCCTTGGGGACGTATGACGGACAATTCAACTCAGACGGTTATGCCATGGGCGGCTCCGGTCAAACCTTTACCGCCACAGAAACCAGTTATCTAACAGCCGCGCATTTCAGGCAAGCCAATGAGCCCGCCTCCTTCATCACCGTGGAGCTGCGCAAGTTGGATGCACCCGATGTCCACAATGGCACCCTGCTCAGTGCAGAATCATTTGAAACGTGGACAGACACCGAAGGCGAAGGAGGCGACCTGTTCATAGAATGGGACATTCCGGCCTTGTTGACCCAAGGCGAGGAATACGCATTGGTGCTGATTGGCAGCTACACACTCGTCCTCGAAGGCGAGGATGATGTTTATGCCGGAGGCGCAAGTTTTGATGGTCTGGGGTCCACAGCCAACGGTCCCGACCTGTTTTTCGAGCTGTTCACCTGCCCAGAATTGCTGGGTTGCATCGACCCTGCCGCTTGCAATTTCGATGCTGTATCCTCGGCCGACACAGAGCCCACCACCTGCATCTTCCCTGAAGGATGTGAAATCTGCACGGGTGAAACCGATGGAACGGGGACCGTTTCCGATTTCAACAACGATGTGGACGATGATGGCGTTTGCAATGCGGACGAAATACTGGGATGCACCGATGCTGAAGCCTGCAATTACGACGCTACACCCACCACGGACTCCGACAATTCATTGTGCCTGTACCCCACCGGTTGTGAAACCTGCACAGGCGAAACCGACGGCACTGGGACCGTTTCCCCAACGGACAACGACACGGACAGCGACGGGGTATGCAATGGTGATGAGGTGCTCGGTTGCTCGGACAACACCGCCTGCAACTACGACGCCACCCCCACCACCGACACCGACAACACGCTCTGTGTTTACCCCAACGGCTGTGAAACCTGCTCAGGCGAAACCGACGGCTCTGGCACGACTATAGACAACGACGACGACGGCGACGGCGTCTGCAACGACAGTGAAGTCCTGGGGTGCACGGATCAGACGGCCTGCAACTACGACGCCACTTTTACCACGGACACCGATAACTCGCTGTGCACCTACCCGGTAGGTTGCGAGGTGTGTTCTGGGGAAACCGATGGCTCCGGAACCACGGTGGTGCTGGATGATGACAATGATGGCGTGTGCAATGGCGACGAGCTGCTCGGATGCACCGACGTCAATGCCTGCAACTACGACGCCACTCCCACCACCGACACCGACAACTCGCTTTGCATCTACGTTTCAGAAACCTGCGACACTTGCTCTGGAGAGACCGACGGATCCGGCACTGTGGTAGACAATGACACGGACAACGACGGTGTTTGCGCTTCGGATGAAGTCCTGGGCTGTACGGACATTGCGGCCTGTAACTACGACGCCACTCCCACCACTGACACGGACAACTCACTCTGCGTGTACCCCACGGGATGTCAAACATGTTCCGAAGAGACCGATGGCACGGGAACCGTCCTCAGCAATGATGCCGACAACGACGGGGTTTGCGATGACGATGAAGTCACAGGATGCACAGATTCAAACGCGTGCAACTACGACGCCACACCCACCACTGACACCGACAATTCTGTCTGCATATTCTCGACGGGTTGTGAAAGCTGTTCTGGTCACTTGGATGGCACCGGATTCATCGTGGAAAACGACGACGATGGTGATGGCGTCTGCAACGCCGTTGAAGTCACAGGGTGCACCAACCCCGAAGCCTGCAACTACGACGCCACGCCCACCACCGACACCGACAACACCCTCTGCATATTCAAGGTCGACGCCTGCGACACCTGCTCTGGAGAAACCGATGGCAGCGGAACCGTGATCGAAAATGACACCGATGACGATGGCGTCTGCGATGACGACGAAATCACAGGGTGCACCGACCCCCTGGCCTGCAATTACGACGCCACCACCACCACCGACACCGATAACACCCTCTGCATATTCCAGGTCGACGCCTGCGACACGTGCTCTGGAGAAACCGACGGCAGCGGAACCGTCGTCGACAACGATGCCGACGACGATGGTGTCTGCGATGACGACGAAATCAAAGGATGCACCAACCCCATCGCCTGCAACTACGACGCCACCACCACCACCGACACCGATAACGCCCTCTGCATATTCAAGGTCGACGCCTGCGACACCTGCTCTGGAGAAACCGATGGCAGCGGAACCGTGGTTGACAACGACGACGACGACGATGGCGTCTGCGATGACGACGAAGTGATCGGGTGCACCAACCCCCTGGCCTGCAACTACGACGCCACGCCCACCACCAACACCGACAACACCCTCTGCGCATTCAAGGTCGACGCCTGCGACACCTGCTCCGGAGAAACCGATGGCAGCGGAACCGTGGTCGACAACGACGCCGACGACGATGGGGTCTGCAATGACGATGAAGTCACCGGGTGCACGAATTCCACGGCCTGCAACTACGACGCCACCTCCACCACCGACACCGACAACTCGCTCTGCGTCTTCAAAGTCGACGCTTGCGACACCTGCTCGGGAGAGACCGATGGAACGGGAACCGTGGTAGACAACGACGACGACAATGACGGCGTCTGCGATGACGATGAAGTCACCGGTTGCACGAATTCCACGGCCTGCAACTACGACGCCACTTCCACCACCGACACCGACAACACACTCTGCGTCTTCAAGGTCGACGCCTGCGACACCTGCTCTGGTGAGACGGATGGAACGGGAACAGTGGTGGACAACGACGCCGATGACGATGGGGTCTGCGACGACGATGAGGTCACCGGTTGCACCAATCCCACCGCCTGCAACTACGACGCCACATCCACCACAGACACCGACAACACACTCTGCGTCTTCAAGGTCGACGCTTGCGACACTTGCTCTGGCGAGACCGATGGCACGGGAACGGTAGTGGACAACGACGCCGATGACGATGGGGTCTGCAACGCCAACGAAATCACCGGTTGCACCGACCCCACGGCCTGCAACTACGACGCCACCTCCACCACCGACACCGACAACACGCTCTGCGTCTTCAAGGTCGACGCCTGCGACACCTGCTCAGGTCAGACGGATGGAACGGGAACAGTGGTGGACAACGACGCCGACAACGACGGCGTCTGCAACGACGATGAGGTCACCGGCTGCACCAACCCCACCGCCTGCAACTACGACGCCACCTCCACCACCGACACCGACAACTCACTCTGCGCATTCAAGGTCGATGCTTGCGACACCTGCTCGGGAGAGACCGATGGAACGGGAACCGTGGTAGACAACGACGACGACAATGACGGCGTCTGCGATGACGATGAGGTCACCGGCTGCACCAACCCTGCGGCCTGCAACTACGACGCCACCTCCACCACCGACACCGACAACACCCTGTGCTTGATCCCCGCGGGGTGTGACACCTGCTCTGGAGAGACCGATGGAACTGGGTCTGTGGTCGACAACGACGAAGACAATGATGGGGTCTGTAATGACGATGAAGTCACAGGTTGCACCAACCCCTTGGCCTGCAATTACGACGCCACCTCCACCACCGACACCGACAATACGCTCTGCGTCTTCAAGGTCGATGCCTGCGACACGTGCTCTGGAGAGACCGATGGCACAGGAACGGTCACAGACAACGATGCCGACGACGATGGGGTCTGCGATGGCGATGAGATTACCGGTTGCACCGACCCCACGGCCTGCAACTACGACGCCACCTCCACCACCAACACCGACAACACACTCTGCGTCTTCAAGGTCGATGCCTGCGACACCTGCTCTGGCCAGACCGATGGCACAGGAACAGTCGTGGACAACGATGCCGACGACGATGGCGTCTGCAACGCCAATGAGATCACCGGTTGCACCAACCCCACCGCCTGCAACTACGACGCCACCTCTACCACAGACACCGACAATACGCAGTGCATCTTCAAGGTCGACGACTGCGATACTTGCTCTGGCGAGACCGATGGCACAGGCTCCGTGGTGGACAACGACACCGACAACGATGGCGTCTGCGATGACGATGAAGTCACCGGCTGCACCAACCCCGAAGCCTGCAACTACGACGCCACCTCCACCACCGACACTGACAATGCGCTGTGCGTCTTTAAAGTCGACGCCTGCGACACTTGCTCTGGCGAGACCGACGGCACAGGAAGCGTCATCGACAACGACAGCAACAACGATGGCATTTGCGATTCAGACGCCGTTCAAGGCTGCATGAACATCACGGCCTGCAACTTCGATTCTAGCGCCAACACTGAAGACGGAACCTGCGAATTCACCAGTTGCGCCGGTTGCATCAACCCTGCTGCTTGCAATTACAATCCCGCCGCTGTCCTCGCTGGCCCCCCTGGCACTTGTACATTCCCCAGCAACTTCTTCGTCGACTGCAATGGCCAATGCCTCAGCGGTTTCGACACCAACAACAACGGCATTTGTGACCCCGCCGAAATACCGGGCTGCATGAATGTCGGTGCCGCCAACTTCAATGCCGACGCCAACATCCCCGATGGAAGTTGCCTGTTTGAGACCGTGGGATGTATCCAACCCGATGCGTGCAATTACAACCCCAATGCCAACATCGCAGATGTCACCGGCACGTGTGTGTTCCCCGCTGAAGTATACCTGGACTGCAATGGCCAATGCGTGAACGACATCAATGGAAACGGCATCTGCGACGAGATTGAAATCCAAGGATGCACCGATGACAGCGCCGACAACTACAATGCGGCGGCGACCTCCGACGATGGCACTTGCTTCACCAGCACTGCTCCAGGGTGCATCATTCCTTCCGCTATCAATTTCGACCCTGCAGCGACGGTCCAAGGGCTGCCAGTATCGGCATACTGCAACTTCAACTTCCCCTCCCCGCCGAGCATCATGCCCACACCCGATGATTGTGCGGACAGCTATGCTTGCAACTACAATCCCAATGCGGGTGGGTATTCAGAGTGTGAATACGCCTCGTGCTTGGGCTGCGATGTGGCGGCGGCCTGCAACTATGACGCTACCGCCACCTACAATGATGGAAGCTGTGAGTACTCGAGCTGTACCGGGTGCACCAACAACGGCGCCTGCAACTTCGACGCATCTGCCACGATCGACAATGGGAGCTGCGAATACGACAGCTGCGCCGGGTGTACCGAGCCCCATGCCGACAACTATGACGCAACGGCATCACTGGACGATGGATCGTGTGAATACTTCGGATGCACCAATTACACCGCCTGCAACTACGGATGCACGGATGCCGCCGGCTGCAGCTCAGCAGGGGTAGCGGGTCCCAACACCGATGACGGGTCGTGCGAATTCAGCTCCTGTGCCGGCTGCATGAATGCAGGGGCGTGCAACTATGACGCTGCCGCCACCATAGCCAGCACCTGTGAATACAGCAGTTGCAGCGGATGCACCGACAACTCCGCCGACAATTACGATGCCACTGCGACCATCGACAATGGCAGCTGCGAATACCATGGCTGCACCAATTACACCGCCTGCAACTACGATGCCACGGCCACTGCGGACGATGGGTCCTGCACTTATCCAGCCACCGGATTAGACTGCCAAGGCCAATGTGCAGACATCGACAACAACAACATCTGCGACAGCACAGAGACTCCCGTTCCCGGTTGCACCATATCCAGCGCGTGCAATTACGACCCCGCAGCCAACCAGAACAATGGCAGCTGTCTGATCGCCTCCGCTGCAGCCCTTGACATTGCGGTACAATTGGACGCCAATGGAGCGGCCACCATCTCTGCAGCTGATGTCGATGCAGGGTCAAGCGGAGGATGCACCATTGCATCCTCAACCGTGAACCCGAACACCTTTGACTCGGGGGATATTGGAACCGTCACAGCACTGTTTTCGGTCACAGATGACCAGGGAAACACCTCTTCAGATGCCTTTACAGTCTCGGTGCAAGACTTGATTTCCCCTGTGGCCAGCGCCAATGACATCACCTTGGAGATGCCCAATACAGCCCAAGAAGTGGTCCTTTCTGCATTGGATGTCTCCACCTCTACAGACAATGCAGGCATCGCCTCGCAAACCCTGAGCCAAAGCACATTTGTGGGGTGTGACGATGTGACCACCCACACCGTGACCCTGACCGTGACGGACTACGCGGGCAATGTTGACCAGGTCGATTTTACCGTCACCATCACCCACCCGGATGTCGACAACGATGGCATTTGCGATGACCAAGACAATTGTACCGACCTCACTGCGAGCAACTTTGACGACCCCGCCAATGGGGTTTGTCAGCCTTGTGGATTGGCCCCCGTATTCCTCGGGTTCTCAAGCGTCACACCTGCAAGCACATTGGATGCGTCTGACGGGGTGGTTCAACTGAACCTGACAAGTGGCTCCGCCATCACCCTTGAACTGACCGGCCTGAATGGAACCGCTGACCTCTCGGTCGCCATTCCCAATGAACTTGGCACCATTCCAGCAGGGTTTTACAGCGCTCGGGTCCGCGACGCTCAAGGATGCTTTGGTGTCGCCACAGCACCCGGAGGCACCACCTTCGGTCAGCCAGCAGTGAGCCGCACTTTGATGGTGCCCTACGCCCTGTGCTGCAACGGATGTGGGCAGTATGATTCGGATACCGATGGCATTTGCGATGGATCCGACAATTGCACCGACCGCACTGCCCCGAATTTCAACGACCCTGCGAACGGTCCTTGCGAGTAGATTAGAGGCCAGCCCATAACGCATGCAAGTGCCCTTCCCATTCTTCAAATCCCGCCGAAGCCATTGGACCCGCATGTCCTCGGCCCTGGCATTGGGCATGGCCTGCCTCGTCCTCGGCAGTTGCAGCCAAAGCCGCAGACTGCCCGCGTTGACAGATGCCCAAGCCGAAACATTGGATTCAACCTCGTTTTTAGGAGGTGCAGTGCCACCAGAATCCCTCTTTGGGAAGTTCTCCCAGCACCAATGCAACACACAGAAAGACAGCCTTTTGGGCATAGACATTCTGCACCTTACTTGGTGGAAAGGGCCCGCACTGAGTGAACGAAAGTCCTTTCCATGGCCCGCTGAAAAGCCCAACAACCTCGATTCGGTCGAGGCCTTAGGCGGCATCAGCATTTGGATCAAAAAAACGGGTCCCAGCCAATCTGACCCGGTCATGGTCTTTGAGCTTGAAGACCACAATGGCATGCGAAGCTCCACAGCGCTGGCGCCACGTCACATTCCCACATTCCCCCTCGATACGGTGTGGCAGGAAGCCAGGATCCCGCTGTCCGACTTCAACAGGGGAAGGGACCAAACGGATTGGTCTGATCTGGCCGCATTTAACCTGCGCATGGAACATTTCGGCGACATCGAAATAGGGACATGCACCCTCGTGCCCCATGCTCCCATAAAAAAGGTGGTGCGCCGCGCATCCAAAAGACCCCTTGCAGACATCGCACCGGGCAGATTCATCGTATTTGAAGAAAATGCAGACCACGAGTGGGGACTGGGACAATTCGGGCAAGACCGACAGTTCATCGTCAAGGAAAAGCGCGGCAGAAGCAAAAGCCAAGCGTTGGACTTCGAGTGGGATTTTAGCCCGAATCCCCTCACCCTTGAAGCACCGGAATTTCCGACGCACACAGTTGGCTTCAGCTGGAACCGATGGCAGGCCATGGCCCAACCTGCCCAACCCGATGCCGCCTTCATCGTCTTCAAGCTGCGCAACATCGGGGTCAACCCTGGCCCGACAGCCCCACTTCCCATCAAAGTGGGCATTGCAGATGCTGACGGTCATACCTCTGTCATTGCGCTGACCCAAGATTTGATTCCGGCTACTGGCTTTGGAAAGTGGATGGAGTGCCGCATTCCGATGAGCGCTTTTGACTGGGCCACCGAAGACGATCCCAATGGTTTGGGTTCCATCGAATACTTCTACTTCCAATTCAGCGAAAAGGGCCACGTTTACATCGACGATCTGTACGTCCGGTTCTAACCCCCAGATGCGCCGTATTTTCGTGGCATGACTGGAAATCCCGCTTCACGCCCCGCTTCCTCCCAGGAGGCCATGGACATGGAAAACCGCTATGGTGCGCACAACTACCATCCCCTGCCGGTAGTGTTGGACCGGGCCGAAGGCGTCTTCTGCTGGGACATCGAGGGCAAGCGCTACTATGATTTCCTGAGCGCCTACAGCGCCGTCAACCAGGGACACTGCCACCCCCGCATCGTGGGGGCCATGACCGAGCAAGCGCAGAAGTTGACGCTCACCTCCCGTGCTTTCTACAACAGCATGTTGGGGCCTTACGAGAAGTACGTCACCGAATACTTTGGGTACGACAAGGTGTTGCCCATGAACACGGGCGCAGAGGCCGTAGAAACCGCCATCAAGATTGCCCGCAAATGGGCCTACGATGTGAAGGGCGTGCCCACTGGAAAGGCCAAGATCCTGACCTGCGAAAACAATTTCCACGGCCGGACCACCACCATCGTGGGATTCTCGACCGACCCCGACAGCACAGGGGGATTTGGGCCCTTTACCCCAGGGTTTGAGGTCATCCCCTACGACAACATCGACGCCTTGAAGGAGGCACTCAAGGACCCCAACGTGGCCGGTTTCCTCGTGGAGCCCATCCAAGGTGAAGCCGGGGTTTACGTCCCGTCAGACGGCTACATCCAAGAGGCACACGCCTTGTGCAAAGCCGCAAACGTGCTGTTTATGGCCGACGAAGTCCAGACGGGCATCGCCCGCACCGGCGCCTTGCTGGCCACCTGCGGAACGTGCAACTGCGCAGGCCATTGCGAGCGCCAATCCGAATACATCAAGGCCGACCTGCTCATCCTCGGCAAGGCCATCTCAGGGGGCGTCTACCCGGTGAGCGCGGTTCTCGCCGACGACGCGGTCATGGGCGTCATCCATCCCGGTCAGCACGGCTCCACCTTTGGCGGCAACCCGGTCGGAGGCGCTGTGGCCATGGCCGCCCTCGAAGTGGTCAAAGACGAGCACCTGGCTCAGCGCGCCCGCGACTTGGGCAACCGTTTCCGGGCCGCGATGAACGACCTCATCGGCGAAACCGACCTCATCAATTCTGTCCGCGGACGTGGATTGCTCAACGCCATCCTCATCAACGATACGCCAGACAGCAGCACCGCCTGGGACCTGTGCGTCGCCATGAAGGACAACGGCCTCATCGCCAAGCCCACCCACGGCAACATCATCCGCTTCGCTCCTCCCCTGGTAATGACCGAGGAGCAACTCGACGAATGCGTGGCCATCATCCGCAAAACGGTGCTCGGATTCACCCGGTCAAACGCCTGAACCGCCGGGTTAGCGCCCATGTATGGCGTAACTTAAGCAAGTGCATCGCTTCAGCGTTCATTTGACCCTCCTCCTCTTTTGTTGCGCCATGGCCGGCACCATGCGCAGCCAAGGAGCCTCGCTGCCAAACCGTGGAAATGAGGGGGACCATACACCGTTAAATGTCACCCTGAGCCATTATTCGGTGTTGGACGGTCTGTCGAGCAACTGCGTCTTCAAGGTGGTCCAGGATGCCAAGGGGTTCATCTGGCTCGCCACCGCCAAGGGGCTCGACCGGTTTGACGGCAACAGCTTCCAGCACTACCCCTATGCCAACATGGTGGACGGGCTCGACCGGCTCGCCCATCAATTCATCCAACTGAACACCACCCAGGATGGACTGTTTCACATCACCCTGTCCCGCTCCCTGATCGACACCGCATTCGACCTCAACATTCGGTTCGACCCGCTGAGACTTGCCCCCCTTCCTACCCAAGCACGCAACACCCCCTCTCCCCGTGGCAGCCTCGTTCACCGTGGAGGAAGAGACTATGTATGGGGTTTTGTCGGAGATGC
>Ga0206131_10001076_pt1 | contig 36207 bp, 36 predicted proteins | sample Helgoland_Spring_FD_148636 | JGI IMG/M metagenome (GOLD analysis project Ga0206131, IMG submission 148636) | Pelagic subsurface seawater microbial communities from Kabeltonne, Helgoland, North Sea - Helgoland_Spring_Bloom_20160517_1 | ecosystem: Environmental > Aquatic > Marine > Epipelagic ... | reverse complement strand
CCCTTGGCAAAGCTGCGGTCGTCGGGCAGGCGATAGAGCCGGGTCGGATCGACCGCGATCTTTTCGGCGAGCCCGCCGTGCCCGATCGTGCCCATGATCCGGTCGCCGACCTGCCAGTCGGTCACGCCCTCGCCGACACCCTCGACCACGCCCGCGATCTCGCCACCGGGCGCGAACGGGCGGGGTGGCTTGAACTGATATTTATCCTCGATGATGATGACGTCGGGATAGTTGATCGCGCACGCCTTCACCGCGACCAACACCTGCCCCGGCCCGGCCACCGGATCGGGCAGTTCCGTCATTTCCAGAGTTTCAGGTCCGCCGATCGCCTTCGACAGCAATGCCCGCATAACCGCGTCTCCCCTCGATCCACGGGCGATGGAGATTCATCGCGCCTTCGAATTTCGAAATCGCGGTATCCCTTGCCAGTGTCAGCCCGACCTCGTCCAGCCCTTCCATCAGGCACTGGCGGCGGAACGGGTCGAGTTCGAAGACGAACCGGTCCTGGAACGGGGTGGTCACCGTCATCGTTTCCAGATCGACGACGATATCATCGGTCCTGGCGACCGCGATCAGCCGGTCGATCGCGTCCTGCGGCAGGACGACCGGGATGATCCCGTTCTTGAAGGCGTTGCCCGAAAAAATGTCAGAGAAACTCGGCGCGATCACGGCCTTGATCCCCATGTCGCCCAGGGCCCAGGCGGCATGTTCGCGGCTCGACCCGCACCCGAAATTGTCGCCCGCGATCAGGATCGGGCTGCCCGCATGGGCGGGATCGTCGAAGACGTTGCCGGGTTCGCGCCGCACCGTTTCGAACGCGCCGCGCCCCAGTCCCGACCGGGTAATTGTCTTCAGCCAATGGGCGGGAATGATGACGTCGGTATCGACGTTCTTCGCGCCCCAGGGATAGGCGCCGCCCTCGACGCGCGTCACGGCTTCCATCAGTCTTCCTCTTATCTGGCCCGGCGCGACCTGCGCCGAGACCGCAGCCTCAGCCGCCGCCTCAGCGGGCGGGGACGACCGCGGGGATGGCCTGCGCCTCGACCCGTTGCGTCGCGACATAGGCCGCGATGCCGCTCAACATGGTGCCGACGACCAGCATGACGAACACGCGCTTCATGATATTCTCCCCGTTCTTTCCCGGTGCTTAGCGCATCAGATCGCGCACGTCACTCAATCTGCCCGTCACCGCCGCCGCCGCCGCCATCGCGGGGCTGAGCAGGTGGGTGCGCGCGCCCGGCCCCTGTCGCCCGACGAAATTGCGGTTGCTGGTCGACGCGCAGCGTTCGCCCGGTGGCACCTTGTCCGGATTCATCGCCAGGCACATCGAACAGCCCGGTTCGCGCCATTCGAACCCGGCGTCGAGGAAGATGCGGTCGAGCCCCTCGACCTCCGCCTGCCGCTTCACCTGTCCCGATCCGGGCACCACCAGCGCGCGGACACCCGCCGCGACGTGGCGCCCGTCGGCAACCGCGGCCGCGGCGCGCAGATCCTCGATCCGGCTGTTCGTGCAGCTGCCGATGAAGACATGCTGGACGGGGACGTCGCACATCGCGGTGCCCGGCGTCAGGCCCATATAGTCGAGCGACTTGCGCGCCGCCTCGCGCTTCGACGGATCGGCGAAGCTGTCGGGTTCGGGGACGATCCCGGTGATCGGCACGACATCCTCGGGGCTGGTGCCCCAGGTCAGCGAAGGCGCGATGTCGGCGGCGTCGATCAGCACGGTGCGGTCGTACACCGCGCCCGGATCGCTCGGCAGCGTCCGCCACCACGCGACCGCGCGGTCCCACGCCTCGCCTTCCGGTGCCATCGGGCGGCCCTTCAGATAGGCGAAGGTCGTCTCGTCCGGCGCGATCAGCCCGGCGCGGGCGCCCGCCTCGATCGACATGTTGGCGATCGTCAGCCGCCCCTCGATCGACAACGCGCGGATCACCTCGCCGGTGAATTCGATGACGTGGCCGGTGCCCCCCGCCGCCCCGATCCGCCCGATGATCGCGAGAATGACGTCCTTCGCGCTGACCCCGAAGCCCAGCGAGCCGTCGACGCGGATTTCCATCGTCTTCGATGGCTGGAGCAGCAACGTCTGCGTTGCGAGGACATGTTCGACCTCGCTCGTCCCGATCCCGAACGCGAGCGCCCCCAGCGCGCCGTGCGCGGAGGTGTGGCTGTCGCCGCAGACCAGCGTGGTGCCGGGCAGCGTGAAGCCCAGTTCGGGCCCGATCACATGGACGATGCCCTGCTCGACCGCCGCCGCGTCGATATAATCGATCCCGAATTCGGCGGTATTCCGGCGCAGCATGTCGAGCTGTTGCGCGCTGTCGCGATCGGCGATCGGCAATAATTTGCCCGCCGCATCGACCCGTGCGGTCGTCGGGAGGTTATGGTCGGGCACCGCCAGCGTCAGTTCAGGGCGACGGACGAGCCGTCCGCCCGCGCGCAAGCCCTCGAACGCCTGCGGGCTGGTCACTTCATGGACCAGATGCCGGTCGATATAGACAAGCGCGGTGCCATCGTCGCGCCGTTCGACGACATGCGCGTTCCAGATTTTTTCGTACAGTGTTTGCGGCTGGGCTGACATGGACGCGCGTTAACCGAAAGATGCGCGCGAACCAAGGCTATCTATGGAGAAATTGCGCCCGTCAGCCCCGCCGTGTCGAGCAACAGCTTGATATTGAGGACGACGATGATCGCGGTGACCACCCAGGCGGCGGCGCGCAGCCAGCGCGGGCTGACCAGATCGCCCATCTTCACCCTATCCGACGTGAACAGGACGAGCGGCACGACCGCGAAGGGCAATTGCATCGACAGGACGACCTGGCTCAGGATCAGCAGCCGCGCGGTGCCGCTTTCGCCATAGATCGATGCGACGATCACGGTCGGCACGATCGCGAGCCCCCGCGTCACCAGCCGCCGCAGCCAGGGCGCCATCCGTAACCGGACGAATCCCTCCATCACGATCTGACCCGCCAGCGTCGCGGTGATCGTCGAATTCTGACCCGAGGCGAGCAGCGCGACCGCGAACAGCGTGCTCGCCGCCGCCGCGCCCAGCGTCGGGCTGAGCAATTGATACGCGTCCTGGATTTCGGCGACGTCGGTGCGCCCGATCGTGTGAAACGCCGCCGCCGCCAGGATCAGGATCGCGGCGTTGACGAACAGCGCGAGGCTCAGCGCGATCGTGCTGTCGATCGTCGCCCATTTGGCGGCGTCCTTCTTCCCCGTCGGCGACTGGTCGAACGCGCGGGTCTGGACCGTCGCCGAATGCAGATAGAGGTTATGCGGCATCACCGTCGCGCCCAGGATGCCGATCGCGATATACAGCATCGTCGGGTTGGTGACGATCTCCGCGCGCGGCACGAACCCCGCCAGCACGGCCCCGATCGCGGGTTTCGACACGATCAATTCGTACAGGAAACACAGCGCGATAATCGCGATCATCGCCATCACGAACGCCTCCAGCCGCCGGAACCCGTGCCGCTGGAGCATCAGGATCAGCAGCACGTCGAGCCCGGTCAGGCACACACCCCAGACCAGCGGAATCCCGAACAACAGGTTGAGCCCGATCGCGGTGCCGATCACCTCCGCCAGGTCGCACGCGACGATCGCGACCTCGCACAGCAACCACAGCATGATCGCGACGGGCCTGCTGTACGCATCGCGGCACGCGGCGGCCAGGTCGCGCCCCGTCGCGATCCCCAGCCGCGCGCACAGCGCCTGGAGCAGGATCGCCATGATGTTCGACAGCAGGATGACCGACAGCAACGTATAACCGAACGCGGACCCGCCCGCGAGATCGGTCGCCCAATTGCCGGGGTCCATATAACCGACCGCGACGAGGAAACCCGGCCCGGTGAACGCCGCCAGCTTGCGCCACCAGGCGGCATCGGCGGGCACGCGGATCGACCGGTGAACCTCCGGCAGCGACACCGCGCCGCTGCTGCGCCATCCCGGGTTCGTCGCCGCGTCGTCGCCCGACACCGCCTCGATCAGCCGGGTCACGGGCGGGCCAGCGCCCGACGTAGGAAGGCGACGCTGTCGTCGAGCACCGGGGCCTTGCCGCGGAACGGTCGCGACAACGCCATCACGACATCCTCGTGGGTGAGCCCGGCGTAATTTCTGAACGCGACCGGTGACCCCGCCTTGCGCAGCGCCTTCGCCAGATTGACCGCGTTATACGGGCGCACCTGCGTATCGTCGCTGCTGGTCACCAGCAGCATCGGCGGCAAGTCGGCGCGGGCATAATGGATCGGCTGGGTCGACGGGCCGTCGGTCACGCCCCTGAACGCATCGATCGACCGCTGCTTGTCGAACGGGAAGAAATCATAGGGGCCGGACAGGCCCACCGCTGCCCGGATCACCGCCGGGTCGACCCCGATCGCGGTCAACCAGCGCGGGTCCATCGCGAGCATGATCGCGGCATAGGCCCCCGCGGAATGGCCCGCGGTCGCGATCCGGCGCGGATCGCCGCCATAGCCCGCGATATTGTCGCGGGTCCATTTCACCGCCTCCGCGGCATCCTGCAGGAACGCCGGAAAGCGGACGCCCGGCACCTTGCGATAATCGGGCACGACGACCACGAACCCCGCCTTCGCATAGGCGCGCGCGGCAAAGGCATAGGCGCCGCGGTCGCCATGGACCCAGCCGCCGCCGTAATAGAAAATGATGACGGGCCGCGGCGTGGCCGGATCGGCGTCGGCGGCGCGCCACACGTCCAGCGTCTGGGCGTGATGGCCGAACGGCACCGCGGTCGCCGCGCGCTCGACACCGCGCCCGCCGCCCGCCGCGGCATCGATCCAGCTGAGGACGCGGGGCGGCTCGACGAAGACATAGATCGCCGCCACCGCCGCGATCACCAGCGCAGCGACGCCCAGCGCGATCCGGGCGATCACGGTGCGCGTCGTCCGCGATCGGGGCAGGACGGGCCGCTCACCTATCGTAATGCGCGGTGGTCTTGGCGGCGACGTCGTCCGCCGTCACGCCGGGGGCCAGTTCGACCAGCCGGAACGGGCTCTGATGATCGGCACGCTTGAACACGCACAGGTCGGTGACGATCATGTCGACGACATTCTGCCCCGTCAGCGGCAGGGTACAGGCCGGGATGAACTTCGGGCTGCCATCCTTCGCGCAATGATCCATCACGACGATGATCTGCTTGACGCCTGCGACCAGGTCCATCGCCCCGCCCATGCCCTTGATCATCTTGCCCGGAATCATCCAGTTGGCGATGTCGCCATTCTCCGCGACCTCCATCGCGCCGAGCACGGTCAGGTCGATATGCCCGCCGCGGATCATCGCGAAACTGTCGGCGGAGCTGAAATAGGCGGATTGCGGCAATTCGCTGATCGTCTGCTTGCCCGCGTTGATCAGGTCGGCGTCCTCCTCCCCCTCATAGGGAAACGGCCCGATCCCCAGCATGCCGTTCTCGCTCTGCAGCGTCACGGTCATCCCGTCGGGGATGTTGTTGGCGACCAGCGTGGGGATGCCGATGCCCAGATTGACGTAATAGCCATCGCGCAGTTCCTGTGCGGCGCGCGCGGCCATCTGATTGCGGTCCCATGGCATGTTATTTCGCTCCTTCGGGGTCGGTCCAGCGTGTGTCGGCGGGGAAGACATCGTCCATCCCGCCCTTCAACGCGGTGCCGTACACGGGGTTTGGCAGGATGAACCAGCCATGCCCCCAGTTGGTCTTGATCGCCTTCCCGCCCGCCAACGCGCGCCGCGCCGCCGGGGTCGCACCTGCTGGATTGAACAGGTCGGAAAAATCGCCCAGCTGGTCACCGACCAGCGCGATCACGCAATATTTCCGCGCGATCGCGGCGCGGCGCGCGTCCTTGCCGCTGCCACCGCCCTCGTCACCCTGGAGCCACAGCGTATCGCCATGGACCGCGGGGCCGATCCCGGCCTTGTCGAGCGCCTGCGCGGTTGCGGCGGCATTGGCGGCCGATCGGTTGCTGTTGAAGACGAAGGTGACGTGGCTCGCATTGGCGACCGCCCTGGCTTCGAGCATGCCCGGGGTCGCGGCGACCGCATCCGCGCCGGTTTTTTCCCATCGATCCCATCGTGCGGGGTCATAGGGCTGGCCCGTTCGCGCGTCGTTGGCCTCATACCCCAGGTTCAGCAGCGCGGTTTCGTCGATGTCGAACACCACCGCCAGCGGCTTGTCGCCGCACGGCAGATAGTCGGGCCTGTCGAGCGTCGCGCCCGGCGCCAGCACCACCGATCGTTCGGCATGGCCGACCTGTGCGCCGCTCGACCGCGCGAACATCAGGTCGTTGAGCAGCATATAGGCCTGCATGTCGAGCGCGACCGCCTCGCCCGATCCGTACAGGAACTGCATCCCCGGCGGCACCGCGGCGCCGCGCGCGGGCGCAGCCGACGGCATGGCGGTCGCGATACCGGTTGCCATTCCCGTCCCCGTTCCCGCCCTGGCCGGCGCGCCGTCGGGGGCGGGCAGCGCCGTCAGGCCGGTCACCACCATGCCGTCGCTCAACACCGTCCCGGCGGGTGGTCGCTGCGTGCTCGTCCGCGATGACGATGCCGATGCCGACGCCGACGCCGGGGCCGCGCCGTGAACACGCTCCAGAAAGCGTTGCCGGGCCGCGCAGCCCGTGACGGCGGGGGCCAGCGCCGCGATCAGCAGCGCGGTCGTCGCCGCCCTCACGCAGCGCGCTCGCCGTCGGGCCGTTCGCGCACCGTGCGAAATTCGATCTTCTTGTCGTACGGCGCGCCCAGGATCATCCGGTTGACGTAGATGCCGGGCAGATGGATGTGATCGGGATCGAGCGACCCGACGGGGACGATCTCCTCGACCTCCGCGACGCAGATCCTGCCCGCGGTCGCCATCGGCTGGTTGAAATTGCGCGCGGTCTTGCGAAAGATCAGATTGCCGCTCTCGTCGGCCTTCCACCCCTTGATGATCGACAGGTCGGCACGGATGCCGCGTTCGAGAATATAGTCCTGCCCGTCGAAATTCTTGACTTCCTTGCCCTCGGCCACCTGCGTGCCGACGCCGGTCTTGGTGTAGAAACCGGGGATCCCCGCCCCGCCCGCGCGACACCGTTCGGCCAGTGTCCCCTGCGGACAGAATTCGACCTCCAGCTCGCCGCTCAGATATTGGCGTTCGAATTCCTTGTTCTCGCCGACATAGGACGAGATCATCTTTTTGACCTGATGCGTGCGCAGCAGCTTGCCGAGCCCCTCGCCGTCGATCCCGGCGTTGTTGCTCGCGATCGTCAGATCCTTCGTCCCGGCATCGCGGATCGCATCGATCAGCCGCTCGGGCACGCCGCACAGCCCGAATCCGCCTGCGCAGATCGTCATTCCGTCGACCAGCACACCCTCGAGCGCCGCCGCCGCATCGATATAGAATTTCTGTGCCATGTCGCCTCCGTTTGCCGTGCCGCTCCGCATAGATGCGCGCGCCAGCGCGGGCAACATGCCACGTCGGGCTAGCGCCATAACGTCCTCGCGCTGCGATCGCGTTTGACGGGCGACGGTCAGAACACCGCGCGCGCCACCCCCAGTGCATCGGCCAGCTCGTCCAGCGCGCGTGCCGGATCGGTCACCTTGATCGCCGCCATCCCCAGCGCCGCGGCGGGTTTGCAGTTGATGCCGAGGTCGTCGAGATAGACGCAAGCGGCGGCGGGCACCCCCAGCTTCTCGCACGCCAAGCGATAGATCGCGGGGTCGGGTTTCCTGATCCCGACCTTCGAACTTTCGATCACGACGTCGAACCGCGCCAGGATGGCGGCGATCGCCGCCGCCTTTTCCGCGGTGCGCGCCATCCCCGCCCCCGATCCGGTGGGGACGTTGTTGGTGATACAGGCGACGCGATAGCCGTTCGCCGTCAGCCAATCGATCGCCGCGACCATCCGCGGGCGGATATCCCCCGCCAGCACCGCGAGCACCGCCTCGCCGCGCAGCTCGTACCCCAGCGCCCGCGCTTCGTCGGCGAAGACCCGGTCGAACGTCGCCGCATCGATCTCCGCCCGTTCGAACCGCGCCCAGGCGTTGTCGTCGCCGCGATCGGCGTTGATCCGGCGGATCAGGTCGCGCGGCAGCCCCCGTTCCGCCTCCAGCCGGTTGAACGCTTCGAACGGCGAGGAGGTGATCACCCCGCCGAAATCGAAGATAACGGTCGTGCGATCGTTCGTCACGGTCGTCTCCACCGGCAGCGGGCAAGTCGACCCGCGATCAATGGTTCAGCCTCAGCCCCGGTCGCGCCCAGCGGGTCTTCACCAGCCGCCCGGTGCCCGAACAGGTGATATAGGCGTCCATCATGTCCGCCCCGCCCCAGCAGATGTTGGTCGTGAAGATGTCGTCGGTCGCGACGAACTCGACCAGCTCGCCCGCGGGCGAGATCACGCTGATCCCGCATTCGCCGATCGTCGCGACGCAGATGTTGCCGCCCGCCTCGACCCCGAGCGAATCGAAGAATTTATAGCCTGCGGGCCGATAGAGCGGGATGCCTGGGCCTCCCGGCCCCGCATCGGGCGCGACCTTTCCCGGCGCGGTGATCGCGAATTTCATCAGGCGGCAGGTATAGGTTTCGGCCGCATAGAGCGTGTTGCCGTCGGGCGAGAGGCCGATGCCGTTCGGATTGCTGCTCGGGAACACGACTTCCTCGAGAAAGCTGCCATCCGCCTTCGCGTAGAAGATGCCCACGACGTCATGGACGCGCTTGGCGTAATCGATCTTGCCATGGTCGGTGAACCAGAACCCGCCATGCGTATCGAACACGATGTCGTTGGGGCCGCGCAGGATACAGCCATGATCGCCCGACCGATACAGGACCTCGACCGCGCCGGTGTCGAGGTCGATCCGTTCGATCCTCCCGCCCGAATAATCGCTGGCGATGCCGTGCGGTGCGAGCATCCCGCCGCTTTCGACATAGTCGAACCCGCCGTTGTTGCAGCAATACAGCTTCCCGTCGGGACCGATCGCGAGACCATTGGGGCCGCCGCCCGGCGTCGCGATCACCTGCTTCGATCCATCGGGGCGAACGCGCGTGATCCGTCCTTCGGCGATCTCGACCAGGATGATGCTGCCGTCGGGCATCCACACCGGCCCTTCGGGAAAGCGCAGGCCATCGGCGACCGTGGTGAATTCGGGCATCTGTCTCTCCATCCGCCGGGCGGGCTGGCCCCGCCTCCGTCCGGGATGAACCTAGTCTAGAAACCCCCTGCGGACGCAACCCTGTTTCTCGACTTCGCGCTGCCCACGGGGCTAAGATGCGGCATGACCAACAGCAGAACCGGTGGCCGCATCCTCGTCGACAACCTCGTGGCGCAGGGGTGCGATCGCCTCTTCACGGTGCCGGGGGAAAGTTTCCTCGCGGTGCTCGACGCGCTCCACGACACCCCCGCGATCGATGTCGTGACGTGCCGACAGGAGGGCGGGGTCGCGTTCATGGCGTGCGCGGACGGCGCGCTGACGCACCGCCCCGGCATCGCCTTCGTCACCCGTGGCCCCGGTGCGACCAACGCCAGCATCGGCGTCCATGTCGCGATGCAGGACAGCCAACCGATGATCCTGTTCGTCGGCGACATCGATCGCGGCACCCGCGACCGGGAGGCGTTTCAGGAGATCGATTTTGCCGCGATGTTCGCGCCGATCGCCAAATGGGCGGCGCGGATCGACGATGCCGCGCGCATCCCCGAATATGTCGCGCGCGCCTATGCCACCGCGATCAACGGACGCCCCGGGCCCGTCGTGCTGGCGCTGCCCGAGGATATGCTGCTCGACCGGGCCGAGGCGGTCGACCGCCCGCGGGTCGATCGGGTGGCGCAGCCGTGCGATCCGGCCGCACTCGACCGGCTCGCCGACCTGATCGCCACCGCCGAACGCCCGGTCGCGATCATCGGCGGCGCAGGCTGGGACGATATCGCCGCCGCCGCGACCGCGGATTGGGCGGCGCGGACGAAGGTGCCGCTGGTCGCCGCGTTTCGCCGACAGGATGCGGTGCCCAACGACTGCCCGGCCTATGCGGGCAATCTGGGCTATGGCCCCAATCCGCGGCTGGTCGATCGGGTCAAGGCCGCCGACCTGTTGATCGTCATCGGCCCGCGGCTGGGGGAGGCGACGACCGACGGCTATACGCTGGTGACGCCCGATCATCCGGGGCAGACGCTGGTCCATGTCCATCCCGATCCCGACGAACTCAACCGCAGCTATCGCGCCGATCTGGCGATCTGTGCGGGGATGGCCGAATTCGCCGAAGCGCTGCTGAGCGTCGATGGCCCGCCGGGGGCCGATGGCGATGCGGCGCATGCCGATTATCGCGCCTGGTCCAACCCCGCCCCGCGCGACCTGCCGATGGACCTTGGCCCCTGCGTCGCCGCGATGCGCGATGCGATGCCGCGCGACACGATCATCTGCAACGGCGCGGGCAATTACAGTGGCTGGTGGCACCGCTATTGGCCTTATGCGGCGCCGGGGTGCCAGCTCGCACCGACCGCCGGTGCGATGGGCTATGGCGTACCCTCCGCGGTCGCCGCCGGTCGGCGCCATCCGGGGCGCAGCGTCGTGGCGCTGGCGGGCGACGGCTGTTTCCTGATGAACGGGCAGGAACTCGCCACCGCGGTCCAGCATGGCGTGTCGTTGCTGGTGCTGGTGATCGACAACGGGACCTATGGGACGATCCGGATGCACCAGGCACGCGAATTTCCGGGACGACCGATCGCGACGCGGCTGGCCAATCCCGATTTCGCCGCGCTCGCCCGCGCCTATGGCTGCTGGGCGGACACGGTCGAGCGAACGGAGGATTTCGCCCCCGCCCTGAGGCGCGCGATGGAGCAGCCGGGGGTCCGGCTGCTCCACCTGAAGACCGATGTCGACGCGATCACGGCAGGCTTCACGCTCACCGCGATCGAGGGGTAACGCTACAGAGGGCGGACGCTCAACCCTCGGTATGCGCGCGCAGCATCCACAATTGCTTGTCGATGTCGTGCGCCACTTCCTGCAACATGTTGGCGGTGACCGGGTCTTCCTTTTCGACCACATCGATCCGCTGATACAGGCTGTCGCTTTCGAGCTTGAACGCGGCGGCCAGCATCTTGATGCCCTGCGCATCATTGGTCTTCGCGAACGCCATTTCGGGCAATTTCGCATTCGCCGCGACGGCTGATGGTCGCCCGTCGACGGGGACGTTCAACGCGCGATTGCGCTCGGCGACCAGATCGACATAGCCCGCCACGGTCTTGTAGAAATCGCCCAGCATCTCGTGCGTGGGGTAGAATGTCGGGCCGACGACGTTCCAGTGCAGCTGCTGCACATTCTGCTGCAACCCGATCAGGTCGTACAAGGTCGCCTGCAACGCCTGCGTCGTCGCGCGGCTGGCGGCGGGCTTGGGGGCGATACGCTCGGGCGCCTGGGTCTTGTAGACCGACAGATCCTGTGCGGTGGCGATGCCGGGCATTGCGAGCAAAGCAGCGGCGGCGATAACGAGTTTCATGGACATTCTCCTGTAATAAAAGGAAAATGTCGAGCCAGGGTCGGTCGTTCCTATAAATTCGCGTTCATAGATTTCGATCAGTATAAACGAAAAGGCCGCCCCGGTTGCCCGGAGCGGCCATGCCGTCAACATTGTGACGGATCAGATGTCGTCGCCGAGCGCGCCCTTGACCTTGCCGCCCATCTGCTGGGCCTTGCCCTTGGTTTCCTGCGCCGCACCTTCGGCCTGCGTTTCCGGGTCGTCGCTGTGCTGCTTGACCTTGCCGATTGCTTCGTTGACGTTGCCCTTGATCTTGTCGACGAGTTCGCCCATGATAATTTCCTTCAGCTACTGCGTGCGACGTCGCGCTGACGTCTGGATGTCACGACAATAAAACGGATATCTCTACATCGGGTTCCGCCCGACGCCGCAGCTTCGTCGCAAAAAATCCGCGCCGTGCCGCGACGAGCCGAGCGGATCCGATCAGATCAGTCCGGCGAGCGGGCTCGACGGATCGGCATACATCCGCCGCCCCATCCGCCCGGCCCGATACGACAATCGCCCCGCCGCGACCGCCGCCTTCATCGCGGCGGCCATCATCACCGGATCCTTCGCCTCGGCGATCGCGGTGTTCATCAACACCCCGTCGCAGCCCAGCTCCATCGCGACCGCGGCGTCGGAGGCGCTGCCGACGCCCGCGTCGACCAGCACGGGGACGCCCGCGCCCTCGACGATCAGCCGGATCGTGACGCGGTTCTGGATGCCCAGTCCCGACCCGATCGGCGCACCCAGCGGCATGATCGCGACCGCGCCCGCATTTTCCAGCCGCTTCGCCGCGATCGGATCGTCGACGCAATAGACCATCGGGTGAAACCCTTCGTTCGCCAGGATTTCGGTCGCGCGCAAGGTTTCGACCATGTCCGGATACAGCGTCTTCGCCTCGCCCAGCACCTCCAGCTTGACGAGGTCCCAGCCCCCCGCCTCACGCGCCAGCCGCAACGTCCGGATCGCATCCTCCGCGGTGAAACAGCCCGCGGTGTTGGGCAGATACGTCACTGTCTTCGGGTCGATATAATCCATCAGCACCGGCTGGTTACGGTCGGAGATGTTGACCCGCCGCACCGCGACGGTGACGATTTCCGCCCCCGATGCGGCCAGCGCCGCCGCATTCTGGGCGAAATCCTTGTATTTGCCCGTGCCCACGATCAGCCGCGACCCGAACGTCCGCCCCGCGACCGTCCAGCTGTCGTCGGTCGCCGCCGCCTGATGATCGCCGCCGCCGACGAAGGTCACGATTTCCAGGTCGTCGCCATCCTCGACCAGCACGTCGGCCAGCGTCGAGCGCGGCACGATCGCCAGGTTGCGCTCGACCGCGACCTTTTCCGCGACCAGCCCCAGTTCGGTGGCGAGCGCGGCGATCGTCAGCCCTTCGTTCACCCGCCGGTGTTCGCCGTTGACCGTGATCGATATCGTGCCGTCGCTATGTGCCATGAATGCTCCGTCGCCCTGGCGGTCCATCCGCCGCGTTCCCGCGTTGCCGGTGCGAATTGCCCGCCGCCTTCGCGCGATATAGGAACGGCGGACACGTCGCCGCAACCGAAAGGGCCCTTGCCTTGGCCGATACCGTCTTTGTCCTGAACGGCCCCAACCTGAACCTGCTCGGGACGCGGGAGCCCGATATCTATGGATCGGACACGCTCGACGACATCGCCGGACAGTTGGAGGATCGTGCCCGCGAGCTCGATCTGACGATCGACATGCGGCAATCGAATCACGAAGGGCATCTGGTCGACTGGCTGCACGAAGCGCAGGCGCGAAAGGCGCGCGCGGTCATCCTGAACGCGGGCGCCTTCACCCACACCAGCGTCGCGGTCCATGACGCGATCAAGGGGATCGTCAACCCGGTGATCGAGGTTCATCTGTCGAACCCGCACCGGCGCGAGGCGTTTCGCCACGTCAGCCTGATCGGCCAGGCGGCGAAGGGCACGATCGCGGGTTTTGGCGCGCTGTCCTATATCCTCGCGCTTGAAGCCGCGGCGCGGTTCTGACAGGAGGCGGATCATGACCGAACCAACCGAAGGCGCCATGCAGGTCGACGTCGACCTGGTCCGCCAGCTCGCCGACATGCTCGATGCCACGAACCTCACCGAAATCGAGGTGGAGCATGGCGACCGCCGCATCCGCGTCGCGCGCAAGGCCGCCGCGGTGAATGCCGCCCCGATGCACTATGCCGCGCCACCGGCACCGCCCGCCGCCGCGCCGCTCGCCGCGGCGATGACGCCGGTCGCCGACCCGGGCGCCAGCGCGCCTGTGTCCAACGCCAATGCGGTGAAATCGCCGATGGTCGGCACCGCCTATCTGTCGGCCGAACCCGGCGCCGACCCGTTTTCGGCGGTCGGCAAGAAGGTTGCGGCGGGCGACACGCTGCTGATCGTCGAGGCGATGAAGGTCATGAACCCGATCCTCGCGCCCGCCGCGGGCACGATCACCGCGGTCCTCGTCGAAAACGGCCAGCCGGTCGAATTCGACCAGCCGCTCGTCATCGTCGAGTAATCATGGCCGAGATCAAGAAACTCCTGATCGCCAACCGCGGCGAGATCGCGCTGCGCATCCATCGTGCGTGCCACGAGATGGGGATCAAGACCGTCGCGGTCCATTCGACCGCGGATGCCGATGCGATGCACGTCCGGCTGGCGGACGAGGCGATCTGCATCGGGCCGCCCGCCGCGACCGACAGCTATCTCAACATCCCCAACATCATATCCGCCGCCGAAATTTCCGGCGCCGACGCGATCCATCCCGGCTATGGGTTCCTGAGCGAAAACGCGCGGTTCGCCGATATCGTCGAACAGCATGGGATCATCTTCGTCGGGCCGAAGCCCGAACATATCCGCACGATGGGCGACAAGATCGAGGCGAAGCGGACCGCGGGCGCGCTCGGCCTGCCCCTCGTCCCCGGGTCGGATGGCGCGATCAGCGACATCACCGAAGCCAAGGCGATCGCGGCAAAGGCGGGCTATCCCGTCATCATCAAGGCGGCGTCGGGCGGCGGCGGGCGCGGGATGAAGGTCGTCCATTCGCCCGAAGAGCTCGAAACCCAGATGCAACAGGCGGGCACCGAGGCCAAGGCCGCGTTCGGCGATGCCACCGTCTACCTCGAAAAATATCTCGGCAACCCGCGTCACATCGAATTCCAGATCTTCGGCGACGGCAACGGCAATGCGATCCATCTGGGCGAACGCGACTGTTCGCTCCAGCGCCGCCACCAGAAGGTGCTCGAGGAAGCCCCCTCCCCCGTCATTTCGGCGGAGGAACGCGAACGCATGGGCGGGATCGTCGCCAAGGCGATGGCCGACATGGGCTATCGCGGCGCGGGTACGATCGAATTCCTGTGGGAACACGGCGAATTCTATTTCATCGAAATGAACACCCGGCTCCAAGTCGAACATCCCGTGACCGAGATGATCACCGGGCTCGACCTCGTCCGCGAACAGATTCGCGTGGCGGAGGGGCATCCGCTGACGCTGCGGCAGCAGGACGTTCAGTTCCGCGGCCATGCGATCGAATGCCGGATCAACGCCGAACATCCGCGCACCTTCGCGCCGTCGCCCGGGCTGGTCACGATGTTCCATGCGCCGGGCGGGATGCACGTCCGGGTCGATAGCGGGCTGTACGCGGGCTATCGGGTGCCCCCTTATTACGACAGCATGATCGCGAAGCTGATCGTCTATGGCACGACCCGCGCGGGTGCGTTGCGACGGCTGCGGCGGGCCTTGGAGGAATTCGTGATCGAGGGGCCGGTGACGACGATCCCCCTGCACCGGGCGCTGCTCGACGATCCCGATTTCCAGGCCGGGGACTATACGATCAAATGGCTCGAGGAATGGCTGGCGAAACAGGCTGACTGACGCGATGACGACGGCGACGATCTATCACAATCCCCGCTGCGGCACGTCGCGCACGACGCTGGCGCTGTTGATCGACCAGGGGGTCGCGGTGACCGTGGTCGAATATCTCCGGACGCCCCCGTCCCGCGACGAGCTTCGGCGACTCTACGCACGCGCGGGGATCGCGCCCCGCGACGGGCTGCGGCGGCGGGAGGAGGAGGCTAGGACGCTGATCGCCGCCGACCCTGCGCTGGACGACGACCGCGTCCTCGACGCGATGATCGCCGATCCGATCATCATCCAGCGGCCGATCGTCGAGACCGAAAAAGGCGTCCGGCTGGCCCGCCCGCCCGAAACGGTGCTCGATATCCTTTGATGCTACTGGCGCAGGCCTTGGTGGTGATGCCGCCCAAGCGGGCACCCACCGCGGCACTGCCCGATTCGTGAGCAGCATGCGGCCCCTATTTTGGCGGTTGAACGTCGATGCGGCTGCTGGCACGTTTGGTGCAAGGCGCCCGCGGGGCGAGGGTTCAACAACAAAAGGGGCAGCAGCGCCGTGAAAAAGGTCGAGGCGATCATCAAGCCCTTCAAGCTGGATGAAGTGAAAGAAGCGCTCCACGAAATCGGCGTCAGTGGGATCACCGTGACCGAGGCCAAGGGTTTCGGGCGCCAGAAGGGCCATACCGAACTCTACCGCGGCGCCGAATATGTCGTCGATTTCCTCCCCAAGGTGAAATTGGAGGTCGTGGTGGAGGATACGCTTGCCGACCGCGTCGTCGAAGCGATCGCCGCCGCCGCGCAGACGGGGCGGATCGGCGACGGCAAGATCTTCGTCATCCCGGTCGAAACCGCGCTGCGCATCCGCACCGGCGAACGCGACGACGCCGCTATCTGATTACGTCATCGACGCGTCATCCGCGCGATACACGGATGACGCAACGATCTGTCTCACCCGGCACCGCCGGACAACGCAAGAGGAAGACTACCCATGGCGATCAAGGCCAGCGACATTCTGAAGCAGATCAAGGACGAAGAGATCGAATGGGTCGATCTGCGTTTCACCGATCCCAAGGGTAAATGGCAGCATCTGACGATGGTCGCCTCGCTGATCGGCGAGGACGAACTGACCGACGGCCTGATGTTCGACGGATCGTCGATCGAGGGGTGGAAGGCGATCAACGAATCCGACATGATCCTGATGCCCGATATCCAGGCAGCCTATATCGATCCGTTTTCCGCGACGCCGATGATGATCCTGTTCTGCGACATCGTCGAACCATCGACCGGCGAAGGCTATAGCCGCGATCCGCGCACGACCGCGAAGCGCGCCGAGGCGTATCTGAAGGAAACGGGCATCGGCGATACCGTCTATGTCGGTCCCGAAGCCGAATTCTTCATGTTCGACAACGTCCAGTTCGACACGAATTACGCCGAATCCTACTTCAAGATCGACGATATCGAACTGCCGACGAACACGGGCCGCGACTATGAGGGCGGTAACCTGGGTCATCGCCCCCGCGCGAAGGGCGGCTATTTCCCCGTCGCGCCGGTCGACAGCGCGGTCGATATCCGTGCCGAGATGGTGTCGACGATGATCGAAATGGGCCTGCCCTGCGACAAGCATCACCATGAAGTCGCCGCCGCGCAGCACGAACTGGGCATGACCTTCGGCACGCTGACGCAGACCGCCGACCGGATGCAGATCTACAAATACGTCGTCCACCAGGTCGCGCACGCCTATGGCAAGTCGGCGACGTTCATGCCCAAGCCGATCAAGGAAGATAACGGTTCGGGGATGCACACCCATTTTTCGATCTGGAACGGCAAGAACCCGCTGTTCGCGGGCAATGGCTATGCGGGCCTGTCGGAAATGTGCCTGTTCTTCATCGGTGGCATCATCAAACATGCCAAGGCGATCAACGCCTTCACCAACCCGACGACGAACAGCTACAAGCGGCTGGTCCCGGGCTACGAAGCGCCCGTGCTGCTCGCCTATTCGGCGCGCAACCGGTCGGCATCGTGCCGCATTCCCTATGGCACCGGCCCCAAGGCGAAGCGCGTCGAAATCCGCTTCCCCGACGCGATGGCCAATCCCTATCTCTGCTATGCGGCACTGATGATGGCGGGCCTCGACGGAATCCAGAACAAGATCCATCCCGGTGAGGCGATGGACAAGAACCTCTACGACCTGCCGCCGGCCGAACTCGCCGAAGTGCCGACCGTCTGCGCCTCGCTGCGCGAAGCGCTCGATTGCCTGGGCGCGGATCACGACTTCCTGCTGAAGGGCGACGTGTTCACCAAGGACCAGATCGAAAGCTATATCGAATTGAAGATGGTCGATGTCGCCCGCTGGGAAATGACCCCCAGCCCGGTCGAATACGACATGTATTATTCGATGTAACAACGGCTGCCGATCCCCGGATCGGGTATCAGGGGGCGTCCGGAGCGATCCGGGCGCCCTTTTTTCATGGGCGCGCGCCCCCCGTCGGCAGGCCCGCGACGGCGGACGGCAACGTCAGGCGCGAAGGACGAATGGCTGGGCGTCTGATCCGAATTAACCGATTGATCGGGCACGCTATGTCCGGCGATGCGTTGACCCGTCATTCGATCCTTCGGAGAATGACATGACGACGCTCACCGCCCTCGCCCTCAACTGCACGCTCAAGGATGATCCGTCGGAAGACTCGTCGACCGATCGGATGATCGCGGTGCTCGCACAGCATTTCGGGGATCATGACGTGACGATCACCGACACGATCCGCATCGCCGCGCATAACGTCAAACCGGGCGTGACCAGCGACGAAGGCGATGGCGACGACTGGCCCGGCATCCGCGCGAAGATCCTCGCCGCCGACATTCTGATCTTCGGCGGCCCGATCTGGATGGGTCAGTTGGGCAGCGTCGGCAAGCGGGTGCTCGAACGGCTCGACGCCTTCATCTCCGAAACCGACGATCAGGGGCGGATGCCGAGCTATGGCAAGGTCGCCGTCGCGGCGATCGTCGGGAATGAGGACGGGGCGCATTTCTCGTCGGCGCAGATCTTTCAATCGCTCAACGATGTCGGCTTCACCATCCCCGCCGTCGCCGCCTGCTATTGGGTCGGCGAAGCGATGGGGTCGACCGATTTCAAGGATCTGGCGGCGGTGCCGGACAAGGTGACCGATACGGCGAAGATGGTCGGCAGCAACGCCGCCCATCTTGCCGGGCTGCTCAAACGATCGACCTATCCCGGCTGATCGCCTCCCGGGGGCATCGGGTGACGCGCCATCACCCGATACCCCCATCTACCTGCCCGTCAGCCGGTGCAGCCCGTGGTCCGCTCCGACCAGGTGATGTTCAATATCTTCCACCCCGCATCCTGCCGCACGAGGTCGATGTGATCGACGCCGCAATGGTCGATCTTTCCATCGATCAGGAAGTCGTACGGCGCCCACATCATCGCGATGTCGCCATCGATATCGATCGCGACATCGCGCAGCCGCTCTTCGACGCGTTCGGGCCCGGGCTTGATCCCCGCCGCGAAGTCCGCCCAGCTCAGATGACGGATGGCGCGCGTCCCATCGGCACGTTCCAGCGCGATCGTCGCGCCGCCTTCGGGACGCACCTCGGCCAGGATCGCTTGCGGATTGCGCGCCGCCAGCCCCGCGAGCATCGCCGTAACGGGGCGCATCACGCCCGCCTCTTCGGTGTCGGGCGGGGGCAAGGGGTTCGCAGGCGGCAGCCTGTCGGACTGCGCCGCGAGCAACAGCGCGAGCGCGGCGATCATTTCTGGCAGGCCACGATCGCGGCGATCACCGACAGCGTGTCGTCGGGATCGCGCACCTTGACCGTGTCGAGCCCCAGTTCCTTGGCGGGATAGTCATTGCCGCCGGGGAAGATCGCGTCGCCGATGAACATCATCTTGTCGAGCGCGATGCCGCTGTGATCGCGCAGCTTCTTCAACCCATAGGCCTTATCGACCCCTTCGCGGGTGATATCGATCGACGTCGCGCCGCCCATGTTGATCGACAGGCCGGGCAGCCGCGCCTTCAGATCCTTCTGGATGATCTTGCGCTTGGCGAAATCGGGATCCCATTTCTCCTTCGCCTCCAGCGGTGCCTGCTGGCCCAGCGCGGAAAAGGTGATCTGGCTGCCGCGGTCCTCGATCCGCTCGCCCCAGGTCTGCTCGGGGGTGAAGCCGGTCGCCTCCAGCGCCGCATCGAACGCGGTCAGGATTTTCTGCTTCGTCTCGTCATCGAACAATTCGGCATAGACCACGTCCCAACTGTCGCCCTTGTGCGTGTACAGCTTCGTTCCCGTCGTCGGCATCAGCCACAGGCGGGACAGATCGGCACGCGCGGGCAGGCGCGATGCGACCTGCTTGTCGAACTGGGGCCAGTCGCCCCCCGAAATGACCGCGACGTGCGCGACGCCGAGCAGGTCGGCGAGCGCTTCGCCCATCGACTCCTTGATCGGCTGTTTGCTTTCGGCCAGCGTGCTGTCGAGGTCGAAGGCGACGAGATCTTTCATTGGGCAGCTCCGATTCGGGGAATGATGTACTGGTCGATCGCCTGCGCGACGCCATCGGCGTCATTGGCGGCGGTCACGTCGTCGGCATGGTCCTGCACGCCTGCCGGAGCATTGCCCATCGCGACCGAATAGCCCGCGACCTTCAGCATCGGCACATCGTTATACTGGTCGCCGATCGCCGCGATCGCGGCCAGATCGACGTCATACGCCCTGGCGAGCGCGGTGATTCCGTCGCCCTTGTTGGCGGCGAGCGCGGTGACGTCGAGATAATAGGTCTGCGACTGGACGATCGTCGCGCGCGCGGCGAAGTCGGCGGCGGCGTCGTGCATGCTCGCCAGCAGCGCCTCGTCGTCACTGACGAAGGTGATCTTGTCCGCGGAATCGAGCAACCGGTCGAAATCGTCGGTGACGACGGGCGACTGGTTCGACGCCTTACGCTCGCTATCGACATGGTCGCCCCGATCGGTCGAGGCATACCAGACATCGTCGGCGAAGACCCAGCGGTCGACCGCCTTACCCGCCGCCAGCGCCATCATCCCGCGCGCGACCGCCGGATCGATCGCGTGGCGTTCGAGGACGGTGCCGTCGCGAGTGAACAAGATGCCGCCGTTGAAGGCACCCATCGGCCCATCGATGTCGAGCGTCTCGGCGATCGGCATCATCCCCGATCGCGGGCGGGCGCTGATGATCGTGAACCCGGCGTCACGGTCGCGCAGGCGCGCCACCGCGTCGACCGTCGCCGCCGTCACCTTCTTTTCCTTGTCGACCAGCGTGCCGTCGACATCGGACACGAGCAGCCTGATCGCGGTCACTGCGGCATTTCGACATGGCCGCCGAACCCATAGCGCATCGCCGACAGCAATTTGTCGCCGAACGTATGCTCGATCCGGCTGCGGTAGCGCGCGAACAGCGCCGCGGTCAGGACGTTGGCGGGCACCGCTTCCTCCATCGCCGCGTCGATCGTCCACTGGCCCTCACCCGAATCGGCGACATGGCCGCTGAAATCGCCCAGCTTCTGGTCCTTCGCCAGCGCATCCGCCGACAGGTCGAGCAGCCAGGACGAGATCACGCTGCCCCGGCGCCAGACTTCGGCGACATCGGTCAGGTTGATGTCGAACCGCTGGTCTTCGGGAAGCTTGTCCGACGATTTCGAACTCAGGATGTCGAAGCCCTCGGCATAGGCCTGCATCAGGCCATATTCGATGCCGTTATGGACCATCTTGACGAAATGCCCCGCGCCCGACGGCCCGGCGTGGATATAGCCGCGTTCGGCGCGATCGTCGTCGCTGGTCCGCCCCTTGGTCCGCGGGATCGACCCGAAGCCGGGCGCCAGCGTTGCGAAGATCGGATCGAGCTGGCGGACGATGTCATCCTCCCCCCCGATCATCATGCAATAGCCGCGCTCGAGCCCCCACACGCCGCCGGACGTGCCGACGTCGACATAGTGCAGCCCCTTGTCGCGCAGGTCCTTCGCGCGGCGGATATCGTCCTTGTAGAAGCTGTTGCCGCCATCGATCACGATGTCGCCCGCCGTCATCCGCTGGGCGAGATCGGCGACCGTCGATTCGGTCGGGCCGCCCGCGGGCAACATCACCCATACGATCGCCGGACTGTCGAGCTGCCCCAGCATATCGTCGATCGACGACGCCTTGGCGCCGCCATCGTCGGCCAAGGCGGCGACGGCCTTGTCGTCGCGGTCGTAGCCGACGACCTGATGGCCGTCCTTCATCAGGCGCCGTGCGATGTTCGCGCCCATCCGGCCAAGGCCGATCAATCCGATGTTCATGGCAACTGGCCCTTATGCGGTGGCAGGATGTTTGGCCGCGATCGCCGCGAGCAGATCGTCGAACGACGCCGCGAAGGACGCGACTCCTTCCTCGACCAGCGTATCGGTCACGCCGTCGAGGTCGAGCCCGAGCCGGTCGGCCTCCGCGATGACGTGCCGCGCGCCGTCGACATCGGCGCCCAGCGTCGGCGCGACGGTACCGTGGTCGCGAAACGCGTCCATCGTCTTGGGCGGGACGGTGTTGACCGTGTCGGGGCCGATCAGCATGTCGAGATACAGGACATCGGAATAATCGGGGTTCTTCGTCCCCGTCGACGCCCACAACAGCCGCTGCGGCATCGCACCCTTGGCGGCGAGTGCCTGCCACCGATCCGATGCGATGAATTCACCGTACCAGGCATAGGCCAGTTTCGCATTGGCGATCGCGACCTTCCCCTGCACCGCATCGAGCGCGTCGGCCTCATCGACGCTGGTCTTCTTCATCTCGGTGATCTTGTCGTCGATCTTGGTATCGATCCGGCTGACGAAGAAACTGGCGACGCTGGCGATCCGGTCGATCGGCTCGCCCCGCGCGGCGCGCTTTTCCAGACCCTCGACGAACGCCATCGCCACCGCCCTATACGCATCGATCGAAAACAGCAGCGTGACGTTGACGTTGATCCCCGCATCGATCGTCGACGCGATCGCGGGCACCCCGGCGGGCGTACCGGGAATCTTGATCATCAGGTTCGGGCGATCGACCGCGGCCCACAGCCGCGCCGCCTCCGCGATCGTCGCGTCGGTGTCATTGGCCAGATAGGGCGAGACCTCCAGGCTGACATAGCCGTCCTTCGCATCGAGCCGGTCGTAGACGGGCCGCAACGTGTCGGCGGCGGTCTGGATATCCTGCACCGCCAGATGTTCGTAGCGCGCCATCGTCGAGGCATCGGGGTTCGCCGCATCGAAGTCGGCCAGCGCCGGGTCATAGGCATCGCCATGGCCCATCGCCTTTTCGAAGATCGACGGGTTCGACGTGACCCCGGTCAGCCCGTCCTGATCGACGAGTTTCTGGAGCCCGCCCTCCGCCAGGAACTTGCGGTCGACGAAATCGAGCCAGACGGCCTGGCCCTGTTGTTCGAGGTCGTTGAGCGTACCCATTGTTTTTCTCCGATAATCTGGTGGCGCGCGCCGGGCGGGCACGTGCCGGGGCGATCAGCGCATCGTCTCACGCGCGACCTTGACGACATTGTCGACGGTAAAGCCGTATTTGTCCTGCAGCTTGGCGAGGGGCGCGGACGCGCCGAAGGTCGACATCGTCACGGTACGCCCCTTGAGACCGACGTATCGATCCCAACCGAGTTCTCCGCCCATTTCGATCGCGACGCGCGCGGTGACCGCGCTCGGCAACACGCTTTCCTTATACGCGTCGGACTGGGCTTCGTACCGGTGCCAGCTCGGCAGCGACACGACCCGGCTGTTGACGCCATCGGCCGTGAGCCGTTCATGCGCCTCGATCGCGAGCGACACTTCGGATCCGGTCGCGATCAGGATGACGTCTGGCGTGCCATCGCTGTCGGCCAGGACGTAACCGCCCTTCAGCACCCCCTCAGCGCTAGCATATTTGTCGCGATCGAGCGTCGGCAACGCCTGCCGCGACAGGACCAATGCGGTCGGCGTCCCGCTGTTGTCCATCGCCGCGCGCCAGGCATAGGCGACCTCGTTCGCATCACCGGGGCGATAGGTGTCGAGCCCCGGCGTCGCGCGCATCATCGCGAGCTGTTCGATCGGCTGGTGGGTCGGGCCATCCTCGCCGACCCCGATCGAATCATGCGTGAACACCCAGACCACGCCCAATTCCATCAGCGCCGACAGGCGGACGGGCGGGCGCATGTAATCGAGGAAGACGAAGAAGGTGCTGCCATAGCCCTTCAGGTGCGACAGCGTCATGCCGTTGACGATCGATGCCATGCCATGTTCGCGCACGCCGAAATGGAAATTGGCCCCGCCGTAATTGCCAGGTTCGAACGATGCCGCGCCCTTGATATCGGTCTTTGTCGACGGCGCGAGATCGGCCGATCCACCGATCAGCCACGGCACCCGCCCGACGATCGCGTTGAGCACCTTGCCCCCCGAATCGCGGCTGGCCAGCCCCTTCGCATCCGCCGGGAAGACGGGGATGTCGGCGTCCCAGCCGTCGGGCAGCTTGTCGGCCAACATCAGGTCGAGTTCGGCCCCCAGATCGGGATAGGCGTCGCGATACCGCCCGACCATCTCGACCCATTCATCGCGCAGCTTGCCGCCGCGATCCGCGATCGCACCCTTGAAATGGTCGGCGACGCCATCGGGCACGTAGAAGCTCTTGTCCTCCGGCCAACCATAGGCCTGTTTCGTCAGGCGGATATTTTCCTCGCCCAGCGGTTCGCCATGCGCCTTTTCGCTGCCCGCCTTGGGGCTGCCGTACCCGATCACCGAATGGATCACGATGAAAGTCGGCTTGTCGTTCGTCGCCTTGAACGTCTCGATCGCCTTGGCGAGCGCCGCCGTGTCGTTGGCATCGTCGATATGGATGACGTTCCAGCCATAGGCTTCGAACCGCAACCCGACGTCCTCGTCGAACGCCAGGTCGGTGCCACCCTCGATCGAGATATGATTGCTGTCGTACATCCAGCACAGGTTCGACAGTTTCAGATGACCGGCCAGGCTCGCCGCCTCGGCGCTGACGCCCTCCATCATGTCGCCATCGCCGCACAGCGTGTAGACGTCATGGTCGAACAGCGTGAAGCCGTCCTTGTTATAGCGTGCGGCCAACCACCGCTCCGCGATCGCCATGCCGACCGAATTGCCACAACCCTGCCCCAGCGGACCCGTGGTCGTCTCGACCCCGGTGGTGTGGCGATATTCGGGATGGCCCGGCGTCTTCGACCCCAATTGACGGAAATTCTCGATGTCGGACAGGCTGACCGCTTCCTTGCCCGATTTATTGCCGTCGGCGTCGATTTCTTCGATCCCGGCCAGGTGGATCAGCGCATAAAGCAGCATCGATGCGTGGCCGACCGACAGCACGAACCGGTCGCGGTTGGGCCAGTCGGCGTGCGCGGGATCGTAGCGCAGGAATTGCGACCACAGCGTGTAGCCGACCGGCGCCAGTGCCATCGGCGTCCCCGGATGACCCGAATTGGCCTTTTGCACTGCGTCCATCGACAAGGTGCGGATCGTGTCGATCGTCAATCGCGACAGGCTGCCGTCCTCGTGGATCGTCGGGGCGGTCTTGGTCGCGGCGGTATCTGTATCGGGCATAATCGGTCTCGCTCTTTCCCTGTCGAACGCCTCGCGTCCGATCCGGTTGCCAGTCAATCCGCGCCCTAGCCCGATGACCGTGCCCGTTCCAGTCGCGTAACGACGCCGTCGCACGCAATATAGGCGGCATCGACCTCGTCGAGGAACAGCCCGTGCCCAATGACCCCGGGCATCGCCTCGAGCCGCGTGGCGATCCGTCGCGGGTCCGTCAGGTCGAATCGGCAGTCGGCGACCAGATTGCCGCCATCGGTGCGATAGGGGGCGGCGCCGTCCATCCGGAGCGTCGCCGCCGACCCGAGCGTCGCGAGCACCGCCGATCGGGCGAAGGGCAGTATCTCCACGGGCACCCGGGCCGTCCCCAGCGTGGCGACGCGTTTCGATCCATCGGCGATCACGATCATCCGGCGCGATGCGGTCGCGACGATCTTTTCGCGCAGCATCGCCCCGCCCGCCCCCTTGATCGCGCGGCAGGCGTCGTCGATTTCGTCGGCCCCGTCGATCGTCAGGTCGACATGCGCGACATCGGCGAAATCGATGACCGCGATCCCGCGGTCGGCGGCGTGGCGTTCGGTCGCGATCGATGTCGCGACCGCGCGGATCGACAGACCGGCGGCGACCGCGCGTCCCAGCGCATCGATCGCGAAGGCCGCGGTCGTTCCCGTCCCCAGCCCGACGAGCATCCCGGCCCGGACCTCCGCCACCGCCGCGTCGGCGGCGACGCGCTTGTCGGCGGCGATATTTACGTCAGTATCCATGTATTTGTTGTTCCTCTGTCTGGATTTACCCGACGACGTGATCCATATGTGACGCAGTGCACCATCACATCCCCCCATGGAGAACGACGCGCCCGCGAGTCGGGTCAACGCGCCGGTCGCCCGATCGGGGATCCCGAGCGAAAGTATTTCCGTGACAGCGATTCCGTCGAACCGGCGATCTGTCCTGTTGATCGCGATGATCGGCGGCCTGTCGCTGGCCGCCTGCAGCGGTGGCGACACCGCGGCACAGGGCAAGGGCAAAGGCGACATGGGGCCGCCGACGGTCGGCTATGTCGTCGCCAGCGCCAGCGACGCCGCGGTCGTTACCGAACTGGCGGGCCGCACGTCCGCCTTCGAAAGCTCCGATGTCCGCCCCCAGGTTACCGGCCTGATCCGCCGCCGCTTCTTCACCGAAGGCAGCGTGGTCCGCAAGGGCCAGCCCTTGTACGAAATCGACCCGCGCACCTATCGCGCGGCGGTCAATCAGGCGCAGGCGAATCTGGCCAGCGCGCAGGCGAATGCCGAGGCGACCCGGGTCCAGGCCGAACGCTACAAGCCTCTCGCCGAGATCGAGGCGGTGTCGAAACAGGATTATACCAATTCGGTCGCACAGGCGCGCCAGGCGCAGGCGTCGGTGGGGCAGAACCGCGCCGCGCTCGACACCGCGCGGGTGACGTTGAGCTTCACGACCGTGCCCGCCCCCATTTCGGGGCGGATCGGGCGATCGCTGTTCACCGTCGGCGCGCTCGTGTCGGCGACGCAGACCGATCCGCTGGCGCAGATCCAGCGGCTCGATCCGATGTTCGTCGACATCCAGCAATCCTCCGCCGACGTGCTCGCGCTGCGCCGCAGCCTGTCGAACGGCACCACCGTTCCCGCCACCGCGCAGGTCAAGCTGATGCTCGAAGACGGCACCGACTATGGCTACACCGGGACGGTCGAATTTTCCGAAGCGCTGGTCGATACCCAGACCGGCACGGTGACGTTGCGCGCACGCTTCCCCAATCCCGACGGCCTGTTGTTGCCCGGCATGTTCGTCCGCGCCCGGCTGGCCCAGTCGATCGATCGGAGCGCGTTCCTGATCCCGCAACAGGCGGTCAGCCGCGATCCGAAGGGCAATGCGACCGTCGTCGTCGTCGGCCCCGGTAACAAGGCCGTCCAGAAAACCGTCAAGGCCGATCGCGCCCAGGGCAAATATTGGGTCGTCACCGACGGGCTGGCCGCGGGCGACAAGGTCATCACGCAAGGGCTGTCGAAACTGCGCCCGGGCCAGCCGGTGAAACCCGTCCCCGCCGACACGCCCGAACGCATCCAGTCGCAACCGCCCGGCGGCGCATCGGGTCAGAACGCCAACCAGACCAAGGCGGGCTGATCCCGCCATGCTGAGCCGTGTCTTCATCGATCGCCCGATTTTCGCCTGGGTGCTCGCCATCATCGTCATGCTGGGCGGCGTCGGCGCGATCATGGGGTTGCCGATCGCGCAATATCCCGATGTCGCGCCGCCGCAGGTGTCGGTGCGCGCGACCTATCCGGGCGCCAACGCGCTGACGCTGCAGAACAGCGTCACCCAGATCATCGAACAACAGCTGACCGGGATCGACGGGCTGCTGTATTTCAGCTCGTCCTCGTCGTCGCGCGGCGCGGTGACGGTGACGGTGACCTTCGCCAAGGGCACCGATCCCGACATCGCGCAGGTCCAGGTCCAGAATCAGGTCCAGCAGGCGATCAGCCGCTTGCCGCAGCAGGTCCAGCAACAGGGGCTGGTCGTCCGCAAATCCAACCCCGACTTCCTGCTGGTCGCGGGCGTCTACGACAGCACCGATCGCGCGACCGCGCAGGACGTGTCGGATTATCTGGTGTCGAATTTCCAGGACCCGCTGGGGCGCGTCCCCGGGGTCGGCGACACCAACGTCTTCGGGTCGCAATATGCGATGCGGATCTGGCTCGACCCCGCGCGGCTCGCCAGTTTCCAGCTCATGCCCAGCGACGTGATCACCGCGATCCAGAACCAGAATACCGAAGTCGCCGCGGGCGAATTGGGCGGCCAGCCATCGCCCTCGACCCAATATCTCAACGCCACCGTCACCGCGCAATCACGCCTCCAGACGCCCGAACAATTCGCCAATATCCTGCTCAAGACGCAGAATAACGGCGCGTCGGTCCGGATGAAGGATGTCGCGCGGATCGAACTGGGCGCGGAAAGCTATGCCGCGCGCAGCCGCCTGAACGGCCACCCCGGGGCGGGCATCGCGGTGCTGCTGGCGCCGGGTGCCGATGCGCTCAAGACCGCCGAACTGGTCAAGCAGTTCATCTCGACCCAGGAACGCAGCCTGCCGCCGGGGTACAAGGTCGCCTATGCGAATGATTCGACCGAATTCATCAAATTGTCGATCGAGGAGGTCATCAAGACGCTGATCGAGGCGGTGATCCTGGTCGTCGTCGTGATGTTCGTCTTCCTGCAAAGCTGGCGCGCGACGCTGATCCCGACGATCGCGGTTCCCGTCGTCCTGCTGGGCACGTTCGGGATTTTCTATCTCGCCGGATTTTCGATCAACACCCTGACCCTCTTCGGGCTGGTGCTGGCGATCGGCCTGCTGGTCGACGACGCGATCGTCGTGGTCGAAAACGTCGAACGGCTGCTCGACGAAAATCCCGACATGACGCCGCGCGAAGCGACGATCGAATCGATGAACGAAATCACCGTCGCGCTGGTCGCGATCGCGCTGGTGCTGTCGGCGGTGTTCCTGCCGATGGCGTTCTTCGGCGGGTCGACCGGGGTCATCTATCGTCAGTTCTCGCTCACGATCGTGTCGGCGATGATGTTGTCGGTGCTGGTCGCGCTGATCCTGTCGCCCGCGCTGACCGCGACGCTGTTGAAGCAGAAAAGCGCGGAGGAGCGCGAGGGATCGTGGGTCGATCGCCGCTTCCCCAGGGTCGCCGCCTTCTTCACGACCGCCAGCACAAAATTCAACGACGGCTTTGCGGCGATGACCAATCGCTACACCAGCGGCGTGCGCACGGTCGTCGAACGCAAATGGCTGTTCGGGCTGATCTATCTCGCGATCGTCGGGCTGCTCGTCATCCTGTTCGTGCGGATGCCGACCGGGTTCCTGCCCACCGAGGATCAGGGGATCGGCATCGTCCAGTTCCAGCTGCCCCCCGGCGCGACGCAGAATCGCACGGCAGAGGTGCAGTCGCAGGTCGAGAAATATTTCCTGACCAACGAAAAGCAGAATATCCAGACCGCCTTTTCGGTCAGCGGCATCGGTGGCGGTGGCGCGCCCGGCGGCCAGAATACCGGGCTGGGCTTCGTCGCGCTGAAGAATTGGAGCGAGCGCGAGGGCAAGGAAAACACCGCCGATGCGATCACGGCGCGGGCGTCCGCCGCCTTTGCCAATATCCGCGATGCGCGCGTCTATGCGCTGGTGCCGCCCGCGGTGCGTGGGCTGGGCCAGTCGAACGGCTTTACGATCGAATTGCAGAACACCAGCGGGATGCCGCTCGCCAAATTCCAGGCCGCGCGCGACCAGTTACTGGCCGCCGCGATGGCCGATCCGACCTTCGTCGGGGTCCGCCTGTCCGAATTGCCCGACGTCCCCACCGTCCATGTCGCGGTCGATCCGCAGAAACTCGCGGTGCTCGGCCTCAGCCAGTCGACGGTCAATTCGACGCTGTCGACCGCCTGGGGCGGGCAATATGTCAACGATTTCACCGATCGCGGGCGGGTCAAGCGCGTCTACGTCCAGGGCGATGCGCCCTACCGGTCGCAGCCGTCGGACCTCAACCAGTGGTTCGTCCGCGGATCGACCGGGGCGATGGCGCCGTTCAGTTCGTTCGCGACGACCAGCTGGGAAGTCGCCCCCGTGCTGCTGTCGCGGTTCAACGGCATCCAGAGCTACGAATTCCAGGGCTCGGCGGGTCCGGGTAAAAGCTCGGGCGACGCGATCGCGCGGATCACCGAACTCGCGGCGAAGATTCCCGGTACCAGCGTCGCCTTCTCGGGGCTGACCTATCAGGAGAAACTGTCGTCGGGGCAGGCGCCGATCCTGTACGGGTTGTCGATCCTGGTCGTCTTCCTGTGCCTGGCCGCGCTGTATGAAAGCTGGTCGATCCCGGTCGCGGTGCTGCTCATCATCCCCTTGGGCCTGGTCGGCGCGATCGTGTTCGTGACGCTGCGCGGGCTGACCAACGACGTCTATCTCCAGATCGGGCTGCTGACGACGATGGGGCTCGCGTCGAAGAACGCGATCCTGATGATCGAATTCGCCGAACAGGCCGAACGCAAGGGCGCGCGCGTGATCGACGCCGCGCTGGAAGCCGCGAAAATCCGGTTGCGACCGATCCTGATGACGTCGTTCGCGTTCATCTTCGGGGTGATGCCGCTGGCGCTGGCGACCGGCGCCGGCGCCAACAGCCGGATCGCGATCGGCACCGCGGTGATCGGCGGCATGCTGACCGCGACGATCCTGGCGGTATTCTACATCCCCTTCTTCTTCGTGATGGTCCGCCGCGGTATCCGTGACGGGATCGCGAAGCTGCGCGGACGCCCGACCGGGCATCGGGGGCATGACGATCCGCCCGCGCCGCCGATGCCGCCCGCGGCCGAACCAGCGGGCCGATCTTCTTCCGCGCCGGAGCCTGCGTGATGACCCGTTTCCCGATTCCAACGTTGCTGCTGGGTACGGCGCTCACCGGCTGTTCGCTGGCCCCCGCCTATGTCGAACCGGCGCTGCCCGTGCCGCCGTCATGGCCGGTTGGCGACGCCTATCTGCGCCAATCGGAAGCGACGTTGCCGACGGTGACCTATCGCGATGTCTTCACGGATGCGCGGCTCCAGACGATCATCGACCGCGCGTTGCAGAACAACCGCGACCTGCGCGTCGCCGCCGCGAACATCGCCGCCGCGCGCGCGCAATATCGCATCCAGCGCGCCGATATCCTGCCCCAGATCGATGCCACGGGACGCTATAGCTATTCGCAACGCGGTCGCGGCGCCGCCACGACGGCGACCGGCGGGACGGGCACCGGCGGCACTGGAACAGGGACCGGCGGCACTACGGGCACGGGCACGGGCACGATCTTCAACTCCAGCACGTCGGGCAGCAGCTTTTCGGTCGATCTGGGGACGACCGCCTTCGAACTCGACCTGTTCGGACGGATCCGGTCGCTGACCGGGGCCGCGCTCGACCGCTATTTCGCGACCGAGGCGGCGGCGCGCGCGACGCGGCTGACGCTGGTCGGCGATATCGCGACCGCCTGGGTGACCTATGCCGCCGACCAGAGCCTGCTGACCATCGCGCAGGACACCGCGCTCAGCGCCGAAAAGAGCGTCCGGTTGACCGATGCGCGGTTGCGGGGCGGGATCGCGCCGCGCACCGACCTGCGCCAGGCGCAACAGATACTCGAAACCGCGAACGCCGATCTGGCGCAGCAACGCACCGCGCTGGCGCAGGACGTCAACGCGCTGCAATTGCTCGTCGGGGCGCCGGTCGAAGCGACATTGCTGCCCGCCTCGATCGATCAGGCGCAGGCGACGATCGCGACCCTGCCCGCCGGGGTCGACAGTTCGGTCCTGCTGCGCCGCCCCGATGTCGTCCAGGCCGAATATGAACTGCGCGCGACCAATGCCGAAATCGGAGCCGCGCGCGCCGCGCTGTTCCCGCGGATCTCGCTCACCGGCTTGCTGGGGTTCGCGTCGACGGCGCTGTCGTCGCTATTCACCGGCGGCGCGTTCAACTATTCGGTGGCACCATCGGTCAGCTACCCGATCTTCCGCGCCGGTGCCGGGATCGCCAACGTCCGTTATTCGCAGGCGCAGCGCGACGCCGCGCTGGCGACCTATGAAAAATCGATCCAGACCGCGTTCCGCGAAACCGCCGATGCGCTCGCACGGCAAGGGACGCTGGCGGATCAGTTACGCGCCAATCGCAATTTCGCCGCGGCGGCGCGCGACACGCTGACCCTGACGAATGCGCGCTACAGGGGCGGGATCGACACGTTCCTGACCAGCCTCGATGCCCAGCGATCCTATTACACCGCGCAACGGACGTTGATCGCGACCGAGCTGGTCGGCGCGACGAACAAGGTCACGCTCTATCAGGTGCTGGGCGGGGATGCGTTGCTGACCGCCACCGCCGCGGGCCCGATCCCATCGGGGTCCAACTGATCGCGCGGGTGTTGACGGGCGTCCTTGCCGCCGATGCGGCAAGCGCGACGATGGTGCGCGCGCCGTCGTGGCGGCTGGCGCTGACCGAAATCCCCCGCGCCCTCGTCGACCGGGGGACACTGACCCAATCGCGCCGGATTTTGGCGACCGCGCCGCGGGGCGACGGTCATCCCGTGCTGGTACTGCCCGGCTTCATCGCGGGCGACGGATCGACCACGACGTTGCGGCGGTATCTCGCCTCGCTGGGTCATGATGCGCGGGCATGGGGGCTGGGGCGCAACCTCGGGCCGCGATCGATCGGAACCGATGGCGAAATACTGGTCGAACGGCTGCGCTTGATCCATGAACGGACGGGGCGAAAGGTCAGCCTGGTCGGGTGGAGCCTGGGCGGCGTCATGGCGCGGATCGTGGCGAGCCGCGCGCCCGACACGGTGCGACAGGTGGTGACCTTGGGCTCTCCCTTCGGCGGCAGCCCGCGCGCCACCAATGTCTGGCGCGCCTATGAACTGCTGACCGGCCATCGCGTCGGCGGGTACGACACAAGGAGCCAGCTGGCGGAGGCCAGCGCGCCGCTGCCGATGCCGACGACCGCGATCTATTCGCGACAGGACGGCATCGTCGCGTGGCAGCTGTGCCGTGAAACCGGCCACGACCGGCGCGAGAATATAGAGGTCGGCGGCAGCCACCTGGGGCTCGCGATCAATCCCGCCGCGCTGTACGCGATCGCCGACCGGCTCGCCCAGTCGGAGGGCGATTGGCATCGCTTCGATCCCGTCCGCGCGCCCTTGGCCTATCCCGCCGCGTCGACGGTCGATCCGCGCGCGCTGTTGTCGTAACGCGGTGGCGGGCGATTACGACTTGGTGCTGTCCTTCAGCGGCTGGATCGCCTCCTGGCCGAATTTCATGATGAGTTCGCCGATCTCGCGCGCCTGATCGACGCTGCGCTGTCCCTGGGCGCGCAGATAGTCGCTCTGGATACGCATGACATCGCTGACGTCGCTCGCCTTGGCGGCTTCGCGCATCGCGTAAAAGGCTTCGCGCGCATTCGTCTCGGCCTGATCGATCAACCGCGCGCTGATCGTCGATCCGCCCTCGGCGACCTTTTGGCCCGACGCCTTCATCGCCGCGCCCGCGCGTTTCGCCGGCTGGGTCATCCGATCGGCGAAGTCGGTGCCCTTGTCCTTGGTGGTCTTGCCGTCAGCCATCGCGTCTCTCCTGTCGTTCGCAGCAATATGCATCACCGCCGCACGATCGACCAGCCGCGATCCGACCCATGACGCAGGATGCGATGATGATGTCGCATCGCGCCGATGGCGAGCAGGATCAGCGTCGGATAGGCCAGCTTGCCATTGGCGCTGATGTACATCCACTGCGGCAGCTGGTCGTCATAGGCCTTGACGCCATGGATCGCGATCGTGAGCAGCTGGAGCGCCGCCACGTAGAGCGGCCAATAGCGATTGGCGGTCAGCGCGATCGCGACCAGCGACAGCAAGGTGACGATATCGATCGCGAGCAGCACGGCCTGCACGTCGTCGCGCAGCGCATCGGGGCGCCAGAAGGTGGCGGTCGCGGCGATCAGGAAGATCGCTGCCGTCGACCGTTCCGGGCCTCCGCCGCGCCAGAAGGCGTAGGCGCAGGCCATGACGAGGCAGATGTTGAAGACATAGATGTGGATCATGGCCCGGCCCGCCAAAGGAGCGACCAGGGAACCGGGCCATGATCGCTAGGCAGCGACGCGCAGATGACTGGCGTCGACACCCGTCGGCATGAACCCCTCTTTTGGCGTTTCATCGCCATAGCTGGTTTCATAACCGATCTGCTTGCCGACCTTCTCGACCACGCGGTGGCCGGACACGATGTGGCCGCGGGCGGCGCTGATCGCGAGGAGGGTCTGGCTGAAATGTTCGACCGCGGCCTGCCCGGCGATGGCGGGCAGGTTGGACGCGCGGCGCGCCGCTGGCAGCGCGGCGATGAGCTGGCCGCCGGTAGCGAGCGCTTCGTCGAGCTGCGCCTCGAGACGCCACAGGAGTTCGGCGACGGCATCGTTGGCCGTCCTGGATTCGATGTTGGGCATAACCACCTGATCACCCCTGCGGGCGCCTTTCGCGTCACGATCAGGAAAGGTGGCGGGATACGTTTTCCACCAGCGTGGTGACGACCTGGAGCCCCATCGCGAGCATGCCAAAAGCGATGGCGCTGCCCACTGCGATGGCCTGTATCCAGATCAGTCGATCGCCGATCGAAAGATCGCTGTCCGCCTGTCCCTTCCGCCGAAAGGGCATCCGGAAACCCGATGGTCGGGGCTCATTCCCCGCCGATCCGGTATCCGGCTGTCCGACGACCCATTCGTCCGGCTCGACGGTCAGTGGCAGCGGCGGGGCGGTCGGGACCAGCCGTGCAGAATCGCCCCCCATTTTATCGGGGGTGGCCACCGCAGGGGTCGGTGCGGTCGCCGCATCGTGTTCGCCGAGCATCAGCGCGGCGTGGCGACGGTTCTTCGCGCCCAGCAGGCGGACCGCCTCGGTCAGATAGCTGTCGACGGTGGATTTCTCGATGGCGAGCGAATCGGCGATTTCCTTGGAGCCCTGCAACGCGCGCACGCCACGCAGGCACTCCCGGTGGCGCTTGGTCAGCCGGTCGAATCGGGTCAGGTCGCTCACCCCCCATCGTTTCCGGGGTCTTGATGCTGAACGCAAGGCTAACCTGCTTTACTCCGACAAGCCTGCCGCAGCGCAAAGCCCGCTTCCCCCGCCCCTCCCCGCTTGCTAAGGCCAGCGACGACAACCGCATTTTCTCCTGCGCTCGACGTCGCGTTCGCGCGGTCCCCACCGCCTCCCCGATCGCCGCCAGCGTGCAATCGAAGGGATCCTTATGACCGCGATCGGCCAAGATACGCTCAACACCCGCTCGACCCTGACCGTCGGCAACACCGACTATGGCTATTACAGCCTCGCCAAGGCGGCCGAGAAGTTCGGCGACATCAGCCGCCTGCCCTTCTCGATGAAGGTGCTGCTCGAAAACATGCTTCGGTTCGAAGACGGCACGACCGTGACCGAGGCCGACGTCCAGGCGATCGTCGACTGGCAGAAGGAACGCCGCAGCGACCGCGAGATCCAGTATCGCCCCGCGCGCGTGCTGATGCAGGATTTCACCGGCGTCCCCTGCGTCGTCGATCTCGCCGCGATGCGCGATGCGATGACGAAGCTCGGCGGCAACCCCGACAAGATCAACCCGCAGGTCCCCGTCCACCTCGTCATCGACCACAGCGTGATGGTCGACGAATTCGGGACGCCGCAGGCGTTCGAGGATAACGTCGAGCTGGAATATCAGCGCAACATGGAGCGTTATGAATTCCTCAAATGGGGATCGAAGGCACTCGACAATTTCTCGGTCGTCCCCCCCGGCACTGGCATCTGCCATCAGGTGAACCTCGAATATATCGGCCAGGCGGTCTGGTCGTCGAAGAGCGTCGGCGAGCATGGCGACGGCATGATGATGGCCTATCCCGACACGCTGGTCGGCACCGACAGCCACACGACGATGATCAACGGGCTGGGCGTATTGGGCTGGGGCGTCGGCGGGATCGAGGCGGAGGCGGCGATGCTCGGCCAGCCCGTGTCGATGCTGATCCCCGAGGTCGTCGGCTTCAAGCTGACGGGCAAGCTCGCCGAGGGCATCACCGCGACCGACCTGGTGCTGACCGTGACGCAGATGCTGCGCGCCAAGGGCGTCGTCGGGCGCTTCGTCGAATTCTTCGGCCCCGGCCTTGCCAGCATGAGCCTCGCCGATCGCGCGACGATCGCCAACATGGCGCCCGAATATGGCGCGACGTGCGGCTTCTTCCCGATCGACGACCGCACGCTCGACTATATGCGCCTGACCGCGCGGTCGGACGAGAATGTCGCGCTGGTCGAGGCCTATGCCAAGGAAAACGGCTTCTGGCGGTTCGACGACATGCCCGATCCGATCTTCACCGACACGCTCGAACTCGACATGGGCTCGGTCGTCCCCAGCCTCGCCGGCCCCAAGCGCCCGCAGGACAAGGTCACGCTCGATCACGTCGACGACGAATTCAACCGCGACCTGCTGGCGCTCTACAAGAAGGACGCGCCCGCGCGCGTCGCGGTCGAGGGCAAGGATCATGACATCGGCGACGGCGACGTCGTCATCGCCGCGATCACCAGCTGCACCAACACGTCGAACCCCTCGGTCCTCGTCGCCGCCGGGCTCGTCGCGCGCAAGGCCCGCGCCAAGGGGCTGACCGCCAAGCCCTGGGTCAAGACCAGCCTCGCGCCGGGGTCGCAGGTCGTCACCGACTATCTCGACAAGGCGGGCCTGACCGAGGATCTCAACGCCTTGGGCTTCAACCTCGTCGGCTATGGCTGCACGACCTGCATCGG
>Ga0206131_10001070_pt1 | contig 36298 bp, 53 predicted proteins | sample Helgoland_Spring_FD_148636 | JGI IMG/M metagenome (GOLD analysis project Ga0206131, IMG submission 148636) | Pelagic subsurface seawater microbial communities from Kabeltonne, Helgoland, North Sea - Helgoland_Spring_Bloom_20160517_1 | ecosystem: Environmental > Aquatic > Marine > Epipelagic ... | reverse complement strand
TTAGTTTGAGAATACATTTGCCCGGAAACTCATCTAAGAAATCTTGCAAGTGATACATAAGAGCATCTTCTACTTCGCCTTTGATAGGATGATCGATGGGTACTTCTGGTTCAATGATAGGCACAAGCCCATGCTCCCAAATAGTACGAGCAAGTGTAAATTGTTGCTTGAGCACAGGATGAATCATTCCTACACCATGTACAATGCTACGCATCTTAGTGCCGTAGATTCGAGGACCAATTCCGTTTGTAGCAAATTCCAACATTTGCTTTACTGGAAACTGTTTGAGTGTGCCATCTTCGTCACATCCACTGTCAATCTTTAGGAACGTGTCAATACCTTTTTCATCCAAGATGTTAACCATGCCACGTGTGACTGTGTCTTGATAGAGGATTGCTCCCCAGATGTTTTTGTCGTTGAAGTCAGGACTGTTGACCATTCTAAGACGCATAGCATGTACTGTTTCCATTTTGTTGTGTTCGTTCCAAGGCGCCTGGTAGCGATCCAGTACACCACCTGTTGATCCGCCACTGTGATCCATTGCTGCAATAAATCTACTCATCAATATTCTCCAAAACTAAACATTGATTATATTCAATCATATATCCACAAGCACGAAGGAAGTTTTGAAACTCTTCAAGAACATGATCCATATTCACATGTTCTGCCATTTCCATTTCAATCTTTGTGCCGTCACTGTATTGGTGTGTAAACTTCATCCTCTATCCTCCATTGTGCTTTTTAATGTAGCCAAGACGTTTTCAAGTTTGATCAACATATCAGTACGTACACAAACTATTTGAACTGGTCGGTGCACTCTACCTTCGTCAGTTTCTTCAGTAGCGTCAAGCAGACTGAACAACTCCTTGACTGCTACATCATATTGTTCGATGCGGTCGATGGCTTGCAAAATATCAGCGCCGTGTGGCGTCATATCATGTTCACCGTTCGCTGCGTCCTGCAGCAGTTCGATCAGTTCTGCGTTAGTCATTTGATAATCCAATCCATATTCATCCAGTAAGACAGCTAACTTCTTCTCGGCGTTGATTGCTCGTTCAGCCCATTCTTCTTTACTGGCAGCTTCAATCCTATAGCTCATTCCATAATCTCCAGCTGATGTAAATTTCAAGTCGCTACTCATAGTTTTTAACTCCGTGTTTGCTGATGTCGCTGAGAATCATTTGTAGTATACCTTTAACATCGTCAACATCGTCACCAATAATGCTCACTGGCTTTTCGGTCCAACCGTCAACATCTCCTTGTGTATAATATTCATGAACTGCCAGACTTCCATCGCTGTGCTTCATTAATTGGTAATGCCATGTCATTCGTGCTCTCCACCTTGTCCGCGACTATTATAATTGTATTTGTTAAACAATTGAGGTTTGCGCTTTGCAGTTTCAAATACTGCTACAGTTATAGCAATAGCTGCAAGTAACACTGCATGTACTACGGCGTTCAAGCCGGCATATGCCCATGTGCCGCTTGCAATAGTAAATGCAATCACCCACATCCAAGCAAGTACTTGTAACAACATATATCTAACAGGTAATGACGGAATATTGCGCAATGGATTCTTGCTATGATCCATTACTATGTTCCAGCATTCGACAACAAATTTACTCATTTTCTTACTCGCTTAGATCGTATTTAAAGTTTTGTGTTGTGCTGTTGATAGCAATTTGTTTAGCGCCATTTCGTATGTGAAAGTGTGTAGCCATTGGAGTCAATGGCGATAGTGTTACCAGTGTTTTAATGTTGATAGAGTTTTTCATCATATCACCTACCTTACCAATGATTTCCTTGCCTGCGCCACGCTTGCGGCTCCACACTGTGTATGCCACTGCGGTATCTGCATTTTTTTGTAAGTGTGCATTTTGGCTCATCAAGTCTAGTTCTTTTAAACTTGACGGAACATCGTTAGTGTAAGCAATACAGATAATGCCTTCGATGTCGTCTTCGTATTTTAATCCGTAGATTTTGCGCCCGTAACTTGTGCGCCATTCCACATCAAGTTCGGGTCGCACTGGATCTTCATTTACATCAATATTGTCAAGCTCAACTAATTCAGTAACCTTGACCCAACCAAAAAAGTTGTCAATTTTACTCTTGAATTTTTGCACTTTACTCATTTGTTTAGCATCCTCATACAAGTAAATACACTGTTTTCATTCAAGCAATCACTCCAGATGTGATTTAAATAATATGCTATGCCAGCAATAAAAATAATTGCAGCAGTACCGTAAATAAGTTTCTCAATCATTCGTAGCTTTCTCCTGTTTCACGAAAAAAGTTTTCACTCCAAAATGCTTTGTCGTCAATCCAAATATCATAGTTTTCTTTTTCACCTACACTTAGTTCGTGATACTTGCATCCCCAAAAGTCTAATTGATTTTTGGTAAGGTCGTAATAATCCACGCCGCTAACGCAACCACGTGCTGTCATGTATTTGATTGTGTGCCCTGCATTATATAATGCATTAACTTTCGCAATGCGAGCTGGCAATGGGATATGGTTGGCATAGTCTTTCTTCCCGCCGCTGTTGGGTATGATTACTTCTTGGCAGATAGTACCGTCAATATCAATTACATATTTCATATTCAATTCCTTTGTTGATTACCCACCGGGCACAAACCCCTTGGGACGATACCAAACTTTTTGTTCATGTATGCGTCCTAAAAGTTCTTGTATCTCCCTCATCTCCTCATGGAGTTGTGTTGATACAGTGCCTTCGGCAATGGCTAGACCTCTACGTCCAGCCTTTGCTCTTAGTGCCGATTCGATAATTTCAACGTCTCTAACAGAGAGTTCAAAGTTATTATTAGGTTTCATTTTATTACGACCATTTTAACAACATTATTAAGTATTCTTGTTTGGTATAAGTTAGCGGCCAACTTGACCCTTTGATAGGTGGCTTTCCGGTGTCATCGTATAGTATGTGCACAATGTGATACTTTTTTAGCCATACACGTTTCTTGCTAAATGTACTGTATACTGGAAGCCAAGCAAACTTTTCTTCGTGTTTTTCTTGATCAGCTAATTTTGTACCGTAGTATCCGTGCCCCATCATGTGTTTAAGTGTTCGCTCCGTTGATAATATCACGTCTGCCTTCTGGGCCGATTTGACCGTCGAGCATGGTTTTTGCTCTGTCCAGCATAACACATGCCATCATTAGTATGTCTTCTCGAGAGTCGCACATTAAAATTTGTTGTTCAATCGGCGCACACAATTCCAGCATACGTGCGTGTATTTTATCACTATCCGTCAATGTATTCGCCTACAATATGTTTGTATATTTCTTTCCAGTTAACAACTTTCTTCATACCATCTGGTACAACTTCGTGCATGTTCCAACCGTGTTCGATTAAGATTGGACGCATACCTACTGCTTGACCTGCAACTGCATTTGAAAATTTGTCTTCGATCCAATAATAACCAGTATCACGGTATTTCTCAAGTGCTTCTTCTTTGTCTGCACCTGTATCTAGACACTCTAGTACCGGAAATGCTGTTGGACCAAACAACTTGTCCAAGTTCATTTGACGCAGCTTCTTGGCATTAGGATCAAGACTCATGCTAGTAACACAATGGAACACATAACCATGTTCTTCGTGTAAACGTTTAACATAATAACGTGCATCACGTAGTGCTGGCAAGAATGCCATTGCTGCACTTTCGTTGAATATTACAACTTGGTTGATAGCTTCTTCTAATGTAACACCAAACCGTTTACCAATATTGTATTCTTTATTACCATTTTCGATTTCAGTGTAGCCATGTTGTGTCATCCAAGCACAAAATGCATATTCCCAGTTTAATAAGACGCCATCGCAGTCTGTTACAATAATTTTTTCATGTCTGGTCAACTAGTATGCTCCTATATTATTATTATGCTTTAATATAACATAGGAAATAGAATAAGTCAACCTTTTTGTTCATTTAAACATTATAGTAGTAAATGCCGTTTTCTCCACGCTCTGGCCAATAATCAAGTTTATCGCCCTTTCGTCGTATATCAAGTGTTAAACAATGTAGCCCACCGTCCCAAAATCCTCTTGTTTTAAAATCAATTACATGAGGAGTTATACCAAGTGATTCTAATTTTTTACAGGCAGCATCGTCTTCAGCTATGCATAAAACGTTCTTTTCATCTACAATCAACATGTTTACTTCAAATATGGTTTCACGTGAATCACCAAGCCAGTGTTCAGCAAACTTAAAAATTTCGGTATTATAATGCGAGTAATCAACTCCTGGAAGCCACCATCTTCCGTTGTATCCATTCCACCCTCTTGCTTTTGTGGTATCTGTTAAAAAATAAACCTCCCAGTCTGGAAATGTTTGATCATACGCCGTTAAATAATGTGTACTAAAAATTTGACCAGGAGAAATTGGACAAAATATTGCATCATTGTGTTCTCCTGTTTCTGTAACATGTACACGAAAGTCTTTTGCAAAATGTTCAAAAACTGATGAAACTCTTTCTCTATCGCCTGTGTCAAAAAACAAATCTCTACCTACTCTGACTGTACTCGGATATGTGACCCAATGCATGCCTTCAGGTTGGCTTCTGTCAAGAATTTTAACTTTTTGGTTATTTTTTCTATAAAGATTAATAGCAGACTGAAACGGTTCAAATTTTTTCTTGTTAGGATATTGAGGAGTTATGTATAAAGTATCGCCTAATGTTAGTGCCCAGTCTCTTGGTGTGATTGGCGGCTTGAGCAAGTTATCATCGTAATCCATATAATGGTCGATGCTATTAAATTCCGGCCTTCTTACGGTAACATCTAGATCCTTTAACTTGTTAGTAAGTCGATTCAAGTCCTGTGTTGTTTCTTCGTTAATTTTATAAAATAAATCTCTATGCTGTTCGTCGACAGCTTCGGCAAAAGACTCAGGATAGCAATCACCAACCCATACTTCTTCTAAAGGTTGAAATCCAGTGTGACTTCTAATTATTGCATTGGAGTCATTCATTTTTAATACCTTTTAATCTTGATGTATAGGCAAAAAACCTACCCAATGTGTACAATCGTCGCAAGGATCATCGGCCCATGTATTTTGCCAGTGGTGAATTTCATCTAAGTCTTCCATTGATTACTTATCAAAGAAAACTATGAAATTTGCGCTAGTTCTACCATTGTTGCACTCAAATTAATTTCAGGATCTGCAACAAAACTATGGTTAACCAGGCCATTCTTGATAATCACAATAGCACTATCCTGTCCTTCTACGTTGTCGCTAAACAATTCTAAATTGTCGTACATCCAGCGGAACACATCTTCCATTTCTTCTGCTCTCACTGTGCTGCACATCAACTTTCTTGCTTCATGTATCCTGCCTGCTTTAAACAATTCCACTGCATTAATACGCCACTCCTTGGTTGTACCTTCATCGCCATTGGGACTTGTAAGTTTACCATCTGAGCTGTTCATTTGACAAACGTTTAAGCACTTGCGCAAATCTGGATATGTACTTCTCACATAAGTGTCCAGCGTATCGAGATCAAATTCAACGTCTTCTGTTACCAATACAGTTGCAACACGAGCAGTAAATTCAGTTAAATCTACTTTTTCAATGTGAAACCCTTGACACCGTGAATGCAGTGCCGGAATAACTCTGTTGGGATAGTTGCAGGTTAAAATAAATCTTGCACTTGCGTGATATGTTTCCATCACTCCACGCAGTGCTGCCTGGCCGTTTGGCGAAATATAGTCAGCTTCGTCTAACAATACTACTTTAAAGTCACCAAATGGCATAGTCTGTACAAATCCAGTGATCTTGTCTCGGATAGTATCGATGCTGTTTTCGCGACTAGCGTTGATTTCTAGCACATCATATTCGTTAACATCTAGTTGAGCAATTAAGATCTTTGCTAGCGTAGTTTTGCCGACTCCGGGTGCACCTGAAAACAACAAGTGCGGAATAGCTCCATCTTTAATCCAGCTTTTTACTTGTGCTTTTTGGTCGTTGTCCCGGAACACATAACCGTCAACATCTGCTGGTCGGTACTTTTCAGTCCATAGTTGCTTCATTTATAATTTCCATCTATGTCGTAATAATTGTTGTTATAATAGGCCCACAACAGACTATTCCACCAAGGATGTCCTTGCTTTCTTAGTTTGTTATACCATGCCCAATACATATACATAGTATACACGACTAAATTTGATTTGTAAAGAGAATAATGCTTAATTTTGTCTTGATATTTCGAGCTAAAAAGTTATCAGCGCAATGCAATTGATCTTGGTCCCAAATTACTGCACTCCCGGGTTTCCATTGGAAAATTTTATCAATTTCTAATCCTTCAACATGATCGTACGGTACATGACTTAAATATTCTTGATGTATCTCTGGCGAGATTGCATAACCGTCAATACATCCTTCAACATTTGGTTGATCTACGCTACGATCCCAAGAAGCTTGATCAGTATTACCTTTGCTTCCAGTATTAGTGTCTGGATTATTTCGCAAATAATCTCGTTGCTTGAACGTAAGACTGTAAGTATCTTGCCAGGACGACTCGTCGTTGCCAATTACATCAATGGGAATTAGTATAACTTTGTATGGAATTTTATCTGCATACCAACGTAAATCTGCATGTATCTTCCATGGCAAAATAGCTTCCTGCCATGCATAGAAGTCAAGTACATGCGGGCCGATTATTTCTTGTAGTTTGCTGTTGAGCATCTCTTTAAGTTGTGGCCCATATGGGGGATCATCGTAACCAGCCCCTGCATACTTGCTAGTTTTTCCGTGCTCCGGCCAATCGATGGTTTTAATCCATTGTTGCAATTGTGTTAACTGATCTTGTGTTATAAAATCGTCAATAATAATTGTGTTACCATCAGCAGCTTGCATTGCATCAATTTGTTGACTGCTATAACTATTATTTAGATATACATGTCCACTAAATTCTTCTTCCATTTGTTCACCTTTCATAACTGTTAACGAGGTAAGTCGACTAATTCTGGAAAATTGTCTAATAGATTAGCACTATAGTATTCGTCTAATGGGAGTATATTATTCCAAAACAACTGTGGGTTAAATTCAACAAAATCATTAAGTTGTTCTATTATACTTTCAAATCCGTATGTTGCTCTTCCATGACTATCTAACGGTTTTAGCCATAATAAATGTTGTTGGTATTTTTCAATTATTTGTTTTCGCAACCAGTCTGGTGCAGTATTAATACACATCCATTCTGGTTGAAGCAATGTCTGTATGTTAAATTGCTCGGGTTGTATTAATCCTTTGTCCACCCAACTACGATGGAAATCAGGAACATGTAATACATTTATAATACTTGTTGTACAACTTATATAAAAGTCAATATCAGGACGTTGTTCTAATAGTTGCTTTCTAAAGTCTATAACTTTAGACCATACTGTGCCTGTTCTTAAGTATTCGCCCCTTGGTCCTTCAGCATCAAGACTTGCACCAATTGATATATTTTTAAAGTTTTTCCATGCATCAAATATACTACGCCCTTTGAGTTTACTTTGATTCATGTTAGTATTATAGATAAGTTCTATATCATGTTGCCCTCGGCGATCGAGTTCGTCCAAAATACGCCAATTGTCATTGATAATAATAGGTTCACCACCTGCAAAATATATTCTGTCAAGGTTGTCTAGTTGGTCAATTACTTGATCGTATAGATCTGTAGTGTCACGGCCTGCTTTAAGAAATACAGGAGTGTCCTTATCAATTAACCCTAGTGCAACGCTAGGGGCATGCCAACTACTTGAGGCTTTATGCAAACAACTTCTACAACCAAGATTACAAAGATTATTAAAGCGTGAATCAATGTATTTTATATTGTATTCGGGAGTTGCACCTTGTTTAACAACATCAATATGCTTTGAAAATGTAACGTTCATTGTATTACGCAAGCTTAGTTTGCCCAAACTTTCCAGCTTAACGCACTCGCTACATCCACTAATAGGTTTATCTTTGAGCATTTGTGCTCGTAAATTTTGAGATTTTGTATTATTCCAAATTGATTCAAGACTGTGGGTGCTGCAATTGCCAAGTTGATCTCCTTTATAGGCACAACAAGGATCAACTTTGCTATTTGTGTCAATCATAACACTTATCCAGGGTAAAATACAGAAATTTTTGCTGTTAAATAACAGGTCTCTTTGTTCCTGATCTAAGAGCGCAATATCGTTAACCTGAAGATTGTTAATTTTACGATAAGGCTGTTTATCACTGTCTATCTTGAAAAACTCACCTTTGGCAATCTGAATTTCAAACGGAACCGAATCGGTACTAAATGTATCTAATACATATTGATATTCTTTTTTGATATCAACATTAGTTGTAATAAAACATATAAAAAAATTACTGATGTCAACTTCGTTAACAATCGTTTGCAAGCTCTGTAGTAGTACACCATGTTCGGGCTGTGTATAATAATCTACTGTGGAGGAAATTATGATTCGTTGATTGCCAAGATATTCGTCCCGGTGCAGATTTGCAATTGCTAAGTACAAATCTTCAAGTGAATCTTTGTAGTTGTCAAGATTAATTGTGCCGACAATATCAAAATTGCTGGTATCAGCTGCTAACAACACTTATTCACCTTTATAAAATTTACTCGATTCGGGCATTGCATTTTCAGCGATGCTAGTAGCCATACTTTGAGTATCATCTTTTGGTTTTTCGTTGCTAACCAGCAGCATATCCTTAGGATCAACCTTGCGAATTGTAGTTTGTTCACCGTTGGCATCCTCGATTAGGTATCCACGGCTCCAGCGCCCGTGGTCTACCATAATCCATTGTCCTTCTTCTACATCAAGTTGCTTAGGGCCAACTGCGTAAATTTTGCCCCAACGTGGGCGGATGCCGTAACCTTTGCCATCGTCATTGATTAAGATCAACCCGCCGCTTAAACTACGCTCACCGAACTCCATTTCTTCTACTAAGACATCGTCGTGCAGTGCTTTAATTTTTTGGATGACTTTGATTGCGTTAATATTTTGAGTGGCCATTATATTTTCCTTACTCCGGCTTTTTCCTGTGCAAGTTGACGTGGGGTTTTTGCTTGTTCTTGTTTAATCGATCTTGCCCGTGCAATGGCATCAGCAAGTCCGCGGGGTGCAACTGGTGCAGTTGTTGTCTCTTCTGCTTTTTCTAAGTTTGATTCAATGTTGTCAAGATTGTTAATGTCAATCTCTGTGTCAAGCACTGTTGGTGATACTTCTCTAATTTTTGGTTCAGCTTTTTTAGCTGCTGGTTTTTTAGTTGCTGGTTTTTTAGCTGCTGGTTTTTTAGTTGCTAGTTTTTTAGCTGCTGGTTTTTTCTTGCTATCTGCTTTGGCTGCTCTTGTGGCTTCTTTTTCGGCACTACTCTTACGCGGCTTTGCTGTCACAGGCACTTCTTCGTGTACTATTGGATCAGGAACCAAGTCAGTAGCCGCTCGACGACTTGCAACCGGTAAATCATCAACAGGACCAATTTGTTTATTGTATTGCCGGTTAGTTTGTTTTACTTTGCTATCAACAACTCCGCCGCGATTATCGATTCGATCTCCACGAGCATTTACACCCATGTTACCGACTGCTCTAGTGTTTTCGTTTTGCAATAACAAAGCACCTAAATCTATTGCCTTGCCTTGCGATGATCTGTATGTACGTTTTCCTGCCATTGGTGGCTCCTATTAACTACGTATATATTTATCTTAGAAATTCTTCAGGAGATAAATCATAGTACATACTGTTAACCCTATGCACCCCTAATAGATATAGCACGTAACTAGCAACACTAGACCCACGTCCTACACCCCAGATAATATTATTGTCCTTTAATGTATCAACAAGATATTTGAGATATTTTAACAAGTCAAACAAATCACGCTCCTGGTACAACAACAATTCATGCCCAACTCTTTGTAACTCTTCAGGTGTTTTACAACACTCAATAACATGTTTTGCAATGTCTAAGTTGTGGTATTCAGCTGGCATTAGCCATTGTTGTTGATTTGCACGATCGTATTCTTCAACAGTAATAGAGTCATCAGTAGCATCTGTAAACTCAACATCATCAGGATGATCCACGGTGCGGTCTACAGTAATGCCTGAGATGTTTTGTTCACTCATAACAAGATCTATTACATCATCAATGTTGTATACTAGTTCACCGAATTTATTTTTTATCATTGGGTTTAAATTCCACAACATTTTCTGTTGAGGGAGCAGTACGTGTTACTTCTAGCACTTCGCCTTCAAATTCAATTTCAAACTCATCGTCATCATCATAATCTTCCTCGTCGTCTTCCCACTCCATGCCGAGTTTCTTCCATGTAGGTAACTTGAGGGCAACGACTTTGCTATTGATTGACAATGAATAACAGCTAGGATCGTTGTTATGCCACCATCCCTCATACTCACTTAGTGGTGAATCTTCTTCTTCGTTGTGCAAATAATTAACGCCGCCAACATCGCTGTGTATATTAACATCGAGTATTTGTACAACAGGATCAACCACGTTGGTTAATTTATGGAATAGCGAAAGCCCAACTACTTGATCAATTGGATTGGTCGGAAACGTAATGCACTTAAAACCTGCTGCTTCTAATAATTCTTTTGCTTCTGCTTCTTTTTCGTTGATTAGTATGCTACTGTCAAATTCGTCATTTGCTATATACCTAATTCGTTCTACTGCAATATTATGGTCAAAAGAACTGTTGGTCATTGTTATCATCTGTATATCCACATAGTACCGATTCATTACAATTCCGTGTGGTGTGTATATGCCTGCATAAAATTGCGGACTAAGGCTTAAACGTGAGTAACTCATGATATATCTATTTTATCCTCAAAATCATTGTCAGGGCTTTGTTTTGTTTGTTTTTGTAATAGTTTGTTTCGGTAGGTTTCAACTGCCATGCCAATTTGACTGGTCAACTGGGCGTTTCCCATGTGTACACTGGTATAATATTTTTTATTCAATTCGGTAATTTTTTCAATCAATTCTGCTTCAGTTAAATGATCGATATTACCAATTAATGGATGTTCCATTGAAAACTCCTCTACACTTAATTATAGCGTAGAGGAGTTGATATGTCAATTAATTGTTTGCCTATTAGGCAAATGTTACACCATTGATTCCAACTGCAAACCATTTGTCGTTTACATATTGCAAGGTACATGCGTCACCAATGGTATCAAATGTAATTGTACCAGTTCCACTTGCTTTCCATCCACAGTTAGTAACAGTTACTACCATATCGCCGCTGTCTGCAAACATCATAAGTGTCTTAATTTGGCCTTCTACACCTGCTGCAAGTGTTGCTGTTTCTGCCCCGCCTGTTGAGAAGTAACTAGCTGTTTTGTCTAAACTGATTGCTGCGGCATCTGCTACGTCTTCGTTGCCTGCTAGGTATAACGGATTCATGAGTCTGTTGCGTGGGCGTGTCAGCTCACTTAGATAAATTGATGTACCACCATCGTCTGTGTGGAACTCAAACTCGTATGTGCCAGTTTCTGCAAACGTAATAACATTTGACGCAATACCTTGAATACCAGTTACACTTTGTGCTGATGCACTCGCACCAACGGCTGCTGGAAGTGTTACGGTGTGTGCAACATTGGCAACAGTAATTCGTACATTAAACCAACTTGCATTACCGCTTGCTGGGATGTTAGTAAATGCTAATGAAATGCTGCCACTGGTTGTAACAGTATACCATTGTCCTGCGCTATAATCAATGGTTGCCGTACCAGTTGTTGCAGGTAATGCAACACGAGTTCCACGGAATGCTTGTGTCTTCATATTTTCTACTAGCGCACCGGCCATGTCGTTGTCTAGTGTAGTGCCTGTTAGTGCACTTTTGAAGATACCTTTTGCTTGTAAATCATCAATTTCAGTCTCTGCATATTCAAAGTTTGTTTTGATGTTTGTAAAGTTATCACGAAAGCCCTGACTGTCGTTATCCTGCCCAGCAATAGGGTAGGTGGTATCTATATTGTTGGGATTGATATTGCTTGTCATTTTTCTCTTCTTATCCTAAAATAGTTGTCTTCGGAAATACAAGATATTTATCGTATTTGTCCGTCTTACCGTAGATATCTACAGGTGTAGTAAATCTCAAACTATTGCCATCGAATGTGGTTGCATTGTTAACTGCACTAGTTGCAACATAACCTGCTTCTCCCTGATCGTTGTCTTGGAAGATGCTATTCAATGTAGCAAAGTTTGGTTTGCTCAGTACAGGTGCAAAGTACTTCTCAAACAGTGCATGCCCTAATGGGTTGTTTGCTAATATGCCAGATGGTGTTCTCATTAGATCATTCCATTCCGGTGCTAAACTTCCGCCAGCCCAGAACACACTCATCTCCCACATGCCCCAATTTAGCAGATACATATATTCTTTCATTAGTATATGTGCTTCTGTTGAATCATAAGGATCAAGAGCACCAGCATCATACATACCATTGTCAATTGCTTGTTCCATTGCTTTAAATAACTCAGTGCCTGTGTATGTACCAGGATTATCTTCACTGTCCCAGTTGAGTTCAGTTACTGATCCTTCAACCCCGCCACGTACACCATATAGGTGTATGGTGTGCATAATATGTTCAAACACTTCTTCAACGTCTTTAATTCCGGTGCCGTTCCAGCCGTTGTTGTTTTTATACCATACCATGTCGTTAACTGCATGCTGGTCTAAAAAATCTGTGTAACCAGCATAAGATGCTGCACCTATATCGGTTAGCCAGTTTGGAGAATAAGAACTGCCGCCGCCATAGCCAACTCGTTGTGCAGTTTGGAAACCAGCATGCCAAGTTCCAGCTGCACCATTTAGTGTGCGGATCATTTGTTGTTGTGCTGTGGTATTGATTCCCGTTGCATCTTCGTCCATTAACAGTTGATAACTTCTACCAACCTTTTTGACCCAGGCATCGGGTACAGCCTCTTGACCGCCAACTGCCCCTGCTGCAACAACTAGTATGCCGTTAACCGTTAAGCTTCTGTCAAAGATTTCACTATTAGTAGCGTCAGCAACCAACGATGTTGAAACATACAAACCACTTATATTAAATTCAACATCGAATGTCGTACTAAGTGGCGGATTTGGGTTCCAATTGCCACCGTCTGTTGAATCTTCATTTGGTACCCAGTTTTCAGTAAGTTGATTGTCTAATATGTACCTATCACTAATAAAGTCCACACGATTCAGTATTTCGCCAAACTGCGTGCGTATGTTGTAACTAATTCTATCACTTTCCCCGGGATTGGTATAACATATTACCCATGCTTTGGTAAAGCCTAAAACTCTACCATCTGTTTGTTTTGTGGTCATCCATAATGGCAACACTGTGTTTTCTTGTCCGACAACATCAATAACTTGATTTCGCATGTTAACCAAACTGTTTGGATACACGGTAGTAACAGTTCTTGAAACCGTGCCATCTGTGTCTACAAAAGAACTGTAATACAATATCAAGTTGCTAAAGTGTTGGTCAATTGACGCATAATAATTAGTTGGCCCAACAGGGAACACACACTCATTCTCTACACCAGCTTCATTTGCATTATTGTATGGATTCTGGGGATGTTTAAGTGCATACGAATAACAACAACAGATTGAATGATTTTTTGATATATCTTTTTTACCTTCAAAGTCTGTGTACAATGTATCAAACAAAACTTCTTGAGCAACCGGAATAAATCCCAATAATGGCCCAGGAAGTGTTGGTACAAGATCATGTTTATTTGTAAGCCTATAGAAGTTGTTGCCCAATGTGTTGCCGTCTTTGTCTGACAGAGCGTTGAAATAGTCGGCGTATACTTGGTTACCCACTGTTGGACTTGCACTTACATAACCTTCAATCTTATCAAATTTGTTTAAACTTTGAGCATAGTTGGTAATTAGTGTACTGATCGCACTTCCAAGACTGTGTCCGCCGATTTTAATTTTTGTTTTGGTGGTGTCGTTCAACACAGTATACAAACTCTTACCTGGTACATCTGCTGCCCGAACTTTAGTAGGGTCAGGGCCAAGACCGTTGTATGCCATAGTAAATCCATTTTGTGTTTTACCTTTACCAAAGCCGGCAATTGGGTTTATAACTTTGCCGGTCATAAAGTCTAATGTAAAATCATATGAGGTTTGTGTGCCACGCATCGTAATGTATGCAGTATCACCTACTTCTATTAAAAAGCCAAACGGTGCAACACTGCGAACAACCTTGGGCGGATCTAGTTTTTGACCATTAGGATCCTTGTTGATGGTTACTGTATAATCACACCATATAATATCATCTGCTGTTAGTGCGTCGAGTGCCGACTTGAATCTATCATATCGTAACGGTTCGTCGATGTTTACCGGGCACTGGTTACTCGGTACCGGAGTAAAAGTATCGTTTGCTACAGGATTTGGAATATACTTATTACCGTCCCAACGTGGTGCAGTGTCTCCTGGTTGCCCTTGACTAACCCAATCTCTAGCTATTTGACTCATAACATTGGTTAGAAGGTTTAGATCCCTTGCTTCTTCTAAATATGCTTCGCTTATTTGGTTAAGTGCAGTTACATTCGGATCTCCAATGCTGCCATTGCTAAAGTTTTCATCAACTAATTCACGAGCCTCAGTAGCTGTTTCACTGTAAACTGTTGCAGGATACGGAAGTGTGATACTCTGCGGAGGTGATTCTCCGAGTTTGTTTACACCAGTATCAACCACATCACTGTACACCACTTCGTATGCAACTGTCCCGTCGGGGTTTAGTGCTTGTGCTGTTTTTATTTTACCAAGTATTAATTTCTTGCGAAAATGATTCTTGCTTAATGCAACCAAGTATTCATCAAGTGTTGCAGTGTCCAGACTATATGCATGTGTGTAGGTTACATTTTTTGCAATGCCAAAATATGGATCGTCGAGTCTGTATACTCTACTAGGCGGAATGATATCAGTATCTTGTAACAAACTGTTTACAAAATTTCTGTCTGCATTGTCAGGCATTGCCTTGATATACAATCCTTGGTATGGGCTGTTGTATTCTCTGTCAACAGTGATACGAAAAGTCCTACTAACACTAATCAATCCATCTGAACTGTATGCTACCACTGTGAAATCAAAATTCTTATCCCACGTAGTCTCGTTTGTCGTTAGTCTAGTGCTTATTTCTTTGTCAAATGTAGTCGTTCCGCCGTCAAATGTAAATGTATTAAAGCTAACACGACCTGCAATATGTCCACTTTCAAGTAAACTTAATCCTTGCGGTAGCAAGTTGTACTGTCCTGGTGTTGAAGGATAACTACCTTGTTTTAACTTAAATTGCAACGACCTATCACTTGGGTTGCTTGCCAAAATGGAAAACATACTAATTGCACCGTTGCTGATTTCTCCTAAACTGTATATAGGATCGTTAACATCTCTACCAGGGATTAATGTACCAGACAACCATGTAACACTGCTCTCAATATTACCAATAACAGTCATTGTGTATTCGTAAGGTTCGCTTACAATACTGTTGTTGTCTTTTTTGTAAATAGTAATAGCAAATGTGTATTGTAGTTCTGTTGCACCCTGATCAGGGAAGAAGCCAGTAAACCATCCAGTTTCTCTGTCAAACGTTATGCCCGGTGGAATATCGCTACTATCGCCTTGTTCAATTTCAAACTCAAACAAGTCTCCATCTAAATCCAGCCCTTCAATTTGGTATGCAAAGAAATTGTCGTGCCGGAATGTTCCAATTACACCACCTGATGGGTAGTTAATAATAAGAGGAGTACGGAACGGTGAAAGATCTGCTGTGAGTACGTCTGTGTCAGCAGTAAAGTCTGTTGTGTCTGCTGTTAAACTATCACGGCTAACAACATACATTGAGAATGTTCTTAGATTTTGATCTTTACCGTCTGTAATTTTTAATGTAAATTCGTATGTTTTATTAATACTACGAGTACTAAATGCAAACGGGTACAAATCAAATTCACTGGCATCAAATCCAGCTTGCGCATCATCTGGTAAGTTGCTAATTGGCAAAATGTATCCAGTGATTGCACCTGTAAGTGGATTTAAACTCAGCCCTGGCGGAAGAGTTCCGATGTCGACACTGATAGTTGCAACATCACCAGGATCTTGATCATCGAATTCTATTGTAATGTCGACTGTATCTCCATCAAAAAATGTTCCCAATGATCCAGCTGATGTAGAAAACTGCGGAATATCCTGACCAGTAACAGTTAATGAAAAGGTTCTATCGTTGATCTGTCCGTCAGTGCTTGTAGCACGAATTGCAAAAGTTGATGTCACATTTTCAGCAACTTCACTTGGTACGCCCTTGACTAATGCTTGTGCTGTAGGAACACCCTCGATAACACCATTAGTTGTTACTTGTATACCTGTAGGTAGTTGCCCTGCAATCAATGAATATACTATAGATCCACCGTCTGGATCAGTTGCTACAATAGGCTGATTGAAGAATAAACTTTCAGCTATTGTTCCAAGATTTCCGGCAGGTGTTACCCAGACTGGTTGTGCCATTTAGAGTCTTCCTACTACTACTTCGATCGTTCCGTGCGTCCCATCAAAATCTTCTAATGCTTTGCCGATTACTGTGCCCATAGCCGGATTAGACTCGGACCTTGCTTTGCCAGTTGCAGTAGAAACCATCATGTCACCCTTGCGAACTGCACCGACAACATGTGTTGGCACTCGGCCTGTTAGTGCAATAGCGATACCTGTAGTACCGCTGTTCATTAAGTGTGCAGGATTGGTACTAACCACGCCTGCAACTCGTGGGCTTGCATCTTCGTTGCTAACTGTTACTTCAGCATCACCACCAAACATCACTACTGTGCCCGGTGTATAGTCAACATCACTTGTATAAATTTCTGCCAAGTCAGCATACTGTGCTTGTGTTGCTGTTGCTGTTATTGTACTTGCAGCAAAGTCCCCGGCACTGTCACGTAATACAATTGTACTAAATGTGTTTGCATCATCTGCGGTAATAGTTGCACTATTTGCTTGACTTGTAATATTAGCCGCAGTGATTGAATATGTTCCACTTAGTCTAGCACTTGGTACTGTGCCACTTGCCAAGTTGCTTGCGTTTAGGTTAGTGATTCCAGCGCCTGTAGCTGTAATTGCCCCGGCACTAAATGCACCACTACCGTCACGTAGTACTATCTGATTAGCAGTGTTTGTGCTTGCTGCGGTAATAGTTGCACTGTTTGATTGACTTGTGATGTTAGCCGCAGTGATCGAGTATGTCCCGCTTAGTCTAGCACTTGGTACTGTCCCTGTGGTTAATTGAGTTGCATTTAATGCAGTCAGGCTTGTACCTGAACCAGCTATTGAGTTAAATGTTGCGTCATATGTGCTGTCTAATGAGAAGGTAACACCGGTTAAGTCAATACCGTTGCCTGCACTATAAATCTGTGCACTTGAAATTTGTACAAAAGTTATATCGGTAGTACCGAATGTAATTGTACCTACAGTGTTCATTACATATGTTTCACCAGCACCTGCGGTCCCTTCTTGTACAAAGAAAGCATCACCTTGTCCTAGCGAATCAGGATCACTTGGCGCATATGAATCAGCATCTGCGGCGCGAGTTAATACCCAGTTTGTACCACCACTACCAATATCGGTAACAGTGTACACACCGTTTTCACTGGCATCTGTTTGTTCATATACTAATACTCTGTCAGCAACAACCATTGTAACGCCATCAATAACAAGAGCTGCCTGTGTACCAGCATTGGTTAGTGTAGCACCTACACCACTTGCGCCATTGTTGTATGTAGCATTTAAGTTGCCTTCTTGTTCAACTCTAACTGGATCGTGGTAGTGAATCCCTGCGGCTGCAATTGTGTCAACGTAGGTTTTAGTAGCAGCGTCTTGCGCAGCCGAAGGATCAGCAAGGCCCGTAATGTAGTTGCTGCCCATTGCAATGTTAGCAGATAATTCTAGCCCCGTACTTGCAACATTAAAGATTGTAGCACCACCTACATTGCCTTCGATGTTGCCACCGCTTGTAGTAACTTCAATACTGCTAGTGCCGTTTTGAATCTGTGTAGCATCAATGCCTGTTAGCTGACTACCATCGCCAAGAAGTGGAACTTGGAAATCTATAGTTGTGCCATTTGTTTCAAATACAAGTACACCGCCAGATGTTAGTTCAACATTACCGCCAGAACTACTAATACCAACAACACTTGTTCCATTTGCAATCTGTGTAACAGCAACGTTGGACGCAGCCGTTACGTTTGAAAGAAACCCGCCATCGCCAATAAAATACGCTCCAGAAATGTTTCCAGTGGCAGTAACATCAGAACTTGCTGATAATCCGCCAATTGTTAGGTTGCCACCTTGTATATTGCCGGTTGCTGTAATATTACCAGTTGCATCAATGTATCCTGTGATATTAGCGCCAGCATCACTTACTGTGAGTGTGTTTATTGCATTTGCAGTTATTTGCACATCACCGTCAGTTGCTGGAATGGCAATCGACGATGTTCCATTGCTAATAGTAGGATTAATGCTGCCAGGTGTAGTACCATCTGCGCCAAACACACTGAGTACATTACCCGAACTTGCTTTTAATACAATGTCTCCGAGTACAATACTGCTACCACTCAGGTATATGTCTTTCCATCTTGCACTGCTTGACCCTAAGTCTCTAGTGCTGTTCCCGTCAGGGATAATGTTGCTTCCTACAGTTCCTGTGATGACAAGTTGGTCACCAACTGTTACATCTTGTGTAATCGTAATGCTATTACCAACTGATAAGTCGCCGGTGATGTCTGCGTTTCCAGTAAATTCTGTTAACGATCCTGAAAAGTTAACAACATTGGCACTACCAGTAACACTAATTGTAACATTAGCACTTTCGGCAACAGCTATGTTTGATGTGCCGTTTATAATTTCAGTGGGGGTTGTTGTAGTGTTGTACAGTTCTTGAAAGTTATCATTACACTTGATATAGGCGTTTCTAAGACCATCGCCTGTTCCATCATTGGCTGTTGCGCCTACATTGATAATCTGTCTTGCCATTGTAATCCTCTAACTTGCTGTTATGAGTATTTATGGCAAGAACTTACTTATATTAGTTTAGGTTGACCCAAGCTGAGCCGTTGTAGCCCTGGAACGAAGTGCCTGTAAGTACAATCATGCCTGCAACCGGAGTAGTAATTACTGCATCACGTGCTGTTGTGTCAGCATAAGTTGGCAAAGTAACTGGGCCGTTTGTGATAACACCTGCACTGCCTGCATAAATGCCTCTGGGCCGGTTGTTTGCACTACCAATATAACGTATATCGTTGGCATCAGGAATGACATTATTTGTAACTTGAATAACACCAGTACCGTCTGTAGCCAGCGATATGTTGCCATTTGTATTTGTACTTGTGATAGAGTTGTTTGAAATAGCGATGTTTGAACCAACAGGGCCAGCAGTGTAAACTTCTGTGAAGTTGTCGTTGGTTTTATCCATTGCGCTGCGAAGATTATCGCCATCGCCTGCGTTTGCTGAAGTTCCTAAATTGATTATTTGTTGTGCCATCTACTGATCCTTTAATACTAGTGTATTTATGGATCAAGCGGCAAAGCTTTCCCCGCAGCCGCAACTGGCTGTTGCATTTGGATTAGATACCTTTAAATAACTACCACCTAGTTCTTCAACATAATCTACTGTACAACCAAACACGAACATTTCTGCCATTGGGTCCAGCCATAGATGATCCACTGTTGCTTCCTTGTCAGTTACACCCCATTCGTATTGAAAGCCACTGCACCCGCCACCTTTAACAGACAGCGATACATTTGGCTTGCCAACTTTTTTCATGTATTGTTTGGCAGATTCAGTGAGAGTTATCACCATATTAGTCTTCTTTCTTCCAGATAGTCCAGGCGCCGTATGCGATTGCTGCATATGCCGCTAGTTTAGCAAATGGTCCTGCAATCAAAATAACCAAGCCGACTCCAATTAGTACAGCACCGTTCCAGGAGGTACGCTCATCTACTCTGCTTTTAATCCATCGTCTAATCATTATAATCTCCCATTGATTGCATTCCAATTAATGATTTTCATCATATTGTTTATATACTTTTTCTTAGCGTCTTTGGCAGGTACATAATCCATAAATGAATGTTCCCACATATCAATTGGCAATAGTATATCTGTTTTGTATGATTGGTTAGGCGTAGTTTTAATCTTGCCATTCTTAGCAAGGTACACCCAGCCACTGCCCTGAAGTGTCATTGCAACACGCAACATTTCTTTCTTAAAATTATCGTAATCTTCGTGATGTGTGTCGATAAATTCTTTAATTGTCCCGGTAGGTCTGTTTGCGCCTTTGGGTGCTTGTAACTGTTGCCAGAACAAGTTGTGAAGTTTTGCTCCACCGTAGTTGAATTTAGGATCGCCTTCGTTGTTGTTATAACGATTTACATATCCTTTGGTCAACACATTGTAATGGTAGTCAACATTTTCTTTAGAAAGCACAGGAGCTAATGCACCACTGTCATACGGCAGTGTGTCGGCTGTTAATTTTTCTTCTTGTTTGGCTTCAGTTAGTTGAATGTATTTTCTAATTTCTTGTTGCATGCATATATTTATTGATATTGTATTATGAAGGCATGTTTGCTAGAGCTTGTCTATAAACATCAATCCATAAATCGCATGCGGCAGTGTGTGCATCTTCAAGGGGATGCAACCCCACTTCGGTAACTTCAAACTTATTGGTGTAACTCCACTCTAAGAAACTTTCGCCTTCGAATGTTTGCAATGGTTCTTTGGTAAGGTCTTGCAGTGTACGGATGTAGTCTGGTGCATGCCATTTGGTATCCCACATTTCAGAGTCCATATAAGTTTGTACACTGGGTATGTTGTGTAATTTTAAAAATTGTTGAGTCGAATGGATAGTTTGTAGTGTTCTAAACTTGTCCCACAGTGTGCTATATCCTGGATATTTGTTGTAAAACTCTAGTATTTTTGTTGCCTCGTCAATCCCTACCAACGGTGCTAGTTTACTCGGTATACATGATAACCCCAGTGTGGTCCATGTTTCCTTACCAGGAACATAAAAATCCCATCGGGCTCCCCAAGTCCAGTTAATAACTGCAAGTGTATTCTCTTTTGGATTGTTTGCGAAATATGTTAGTATTTGCATTGAAATATTTTCATTACCGCATCCAGGTACACTGGTTGTTTCGTAGTCTGCTCCTAGCTTTTCTGCACATTGTGCAACCCAACTTTTACGACCGTCATCGTTATCCTCGAGTTCGCTACCGAATACAAAGCTATCACCAAATCCTACTATTTTCATAATTATTCCTCTTCTTTTACTTCTTGCAGCCGATCCCAGCGAAAACTTCTCCAGCCTGCTGCATCAACATCCCAAATTACGCAAACTTCTGGATTAACTTTGCGTACCGCTTTGGTACTTAGTGGATCTTCTTTGGTTGCTTTAGGAACTACGTTTTCATTTAATGTTGCATTCATCTTGCGAATTGTACCATCAGATTTAAGAAAGTTGACTTTCACAACTCCGTTGATCAATTGGGCTTTCACACTGTCTTGTGCAGTTTGTTCTAAATATTTGGTCATATTTTATCTCCTCATACTTGCAATATCTTTTGCGTCTTCTTTTTTATCAGCAAAAATAGGTACCATATTACTTTTGTGCATAGTTGCAATACCCAACAGTTGGCGTTCGCCGCTGTATGTGTGACTTTCTTTGCGCACGCCATGCCCTGCAATTTTATCACTTGTCATACGCGGGCCGGTATCGTAGTCTGGCCGCTCATTAACACTCTTGCGTTTGCCATACTTGTCATACAGCTTGCCCTCAAGTTGTTCTTGGCTTACACCCATCTTACGCATAAACTTTTCGTGCTCAGCTTCTGCCTGAAGCAACTTTTGTGTTTTCTTTTTAGCTTTACGCTTCTTGTAGTTTGTTGTGGTCATATAAGGACCAACAAGTTGCATAGTCATTAAAAAACTCCTGCTTGGTTAACTTAAAACAAGTATAGCAGGAGTTCCAATGAATGTCAAGTAGTTTTTAATTATTCTACAAATTGTGCTAATTCTGGTGCTTTCCAGCCTACAGGCTTTAACACCTTACCATCTTCACGTTTGCGCACCTTGCCTGTATCTGGGTCAATTTTAGCGAAGTTTGTGTCCATTACTTCTTTCCAAGCCGCTTCGCCATCCCATCCAGCTGCACGAATAGCGCCCATAGTAACAACAAGAATATCTACCAGCGCATCAAGTTGTTCTACTTTATCTTGTGCTACCACAGCATCTAGTAACTCATCGTATTCTTCGTCGATAAGACTAAGGTACATTTTGTAGTTTGCTTCACTAGGAGGTTGATCACACGCTGTTGCAAACGTGTCAATATCTTTAAATGGGTTTGTCATTGTGTTTCCTCTTGTTTTAGTCTATAAGTGCAATAATAATTACACCAGGCTATGTAAATCATATATGCTAATGCTCCGCCAAAGATGCTGCCACTGAATAAAAATCCAGTCATAAAGTCTGCGGCTAAAAATGCTATTGGATAATCATACCAACGCATCATCGTATTAGTAGCTCAATCTTATTTGGAACGCCTTTCCACTCAGCTGCATCTTCAGGTACTGGGCCAATTTCGGTAATCTGATTGTCTTTCCATGCTTCCGCAAGTTCGGCATTTAAATTGATCCAGAATGGTGTGCTTTCGTCGTCGGCTACAATCGCATCAACCGGGCACTCAGGTACGCACACTGCACAATCAATGCACTCATCAGGATTGATTACCAACATGTTTTCACCTTCGTAAAAACAATCCACAGGGCACACTGCTACACAATCTTGGTGTTTGCATTTGATACATTCTTCTTGTACTACATATGTCATTTGTTTAGTAGTTCCCAGGCTAATTGCTTTTCTAGTAATTTCTTTTCGAGTGTTACATACTCTTGACGAATAGCAGCTAATTCCGCACTTTCTTGTTCCAATGCTGGATTGGGCACAAGTATAGCTAGTTTTTCGTTGATAGCAGCGAGTGTATCGTTGAGGCTAACACCATTAATTTCGATGTCTGCATGGTCGCCGGTTAGTGAAAGCTTACCGTCAATCCCTGTTTGATTCATCATTTTTTGTTAGTGTCCAGGCACCATTAACTGTTTCGTTCCATTGTAGTGTATCGCCGACCTTCCAATCTTGTGATTCGAGTAGTGAATCAGGTAATTGCAATAACAACTCATCTGGGTTGTCGGGGTCGGCGATAACAGAAACATCAACAGTTGACATATTAAAGTGCATTTTTCTTTTCAATGATTTCTTTGCGGCGCTCTTTAACTGCTCCGCCGATTGCTTGTAGCGCAGCACGAGCTCGTGTTGCAGAGGCTTTTACACCCTTTTCTTCAAATTTAGCATGTTCTAACAAGTATGTTTCAAATTGTTCAATGAGTGTATCGTGGGCTGACATAAATTTTATCTCCTAATTAATGTACAGTAGCCGAAGCGGGCACAAAGAAGTCTGACTCTGCTTCCTCTGCTTCCATTTCTTCTAGTTGTTCGTAAAAGTTATCTGGTAACTCAATTGCTTCTTCGTCATGTTCGCAAGCCACATCATTGGGCACTCCTAACATTCGCATAAGTCCGCCAATGTGTACTAGACGCACACCGTTGTCAAACATTGCTGCACACAACGACAGTACCATTCCGGCAATTGCGTCATCTTTGCCAAATATCTCTTCGAGTTTATCGTAGCTTTCAAACATAACAATGATATTTAGCCACAGATTGCCCTGGTACGAAGTTATTCATTTTTCTTATACCTTACTATAGCTCTGTTTTTTCTAATATATACTTCACTTTCGATTGTATATTCTTTTTCAAAGAAATTGTTAATATCTGCTAGTGAAATGTCATGGTCAGTGTGTGTATCTATCACAAAGTGAGTACAGTTAAGATTTTTGTAGATTTCAAATTGATCGTCTACATAATGATTCACACTTAACAAAAATATTGTGTCGGCAGTTAGATCAAAATCTTCTGCTCTGGAGGTTACACAATGAGTTTTAGTTGTTGTTGTTCTGCCAATTAGGTTGCTAATATAATTAGCAATAGTAAAGTGTGATTCATCTGGATCTATACATGTTAACTCTTTGGGTTGTAGTTTAGCAAACCAAGGTATTTTAGTACCAAATTCACAACCAATGTCTAAGATTTTTTTATTAGCGATAATGTCTTTGTTATCGAAAAAAATAGTCTTGAACATCAATTCTAGTTCCTTAGGAAATTCCCAAGGATACACCGGTCGTTTGATATATTCTTCCCAAGGCAAGTCTGCGGGATCTATATTTTCAAAGTGTAGATGACATATGTACTCGAACATTCTTTTGTCGAGTTTGGATAGTGTTGTCATTCCAATTCAAGCTCCGAAACATCAACGTCCATAAATCCAGTTTGTTGCAAAATCTCTATAGGAGATACATCTACTTTACGTGAACGAATCTCACTAAGTGAAAACTCTTTTTTGAATTCGCCTTTTTTGGCTTCCTTCATAATTTCATAAAGCTTGCTGGTAACAGCATAGCCGTCATCACCGGGCCAGTCGAGGCTTTCCAAATACTTTAGTGCTTCAAGTTTGGTCATTGGCTCTGGCAGCTCAATCAAATTAATTGGATCACAGCCGTTTTTTAGAAGAATTTTATATCGACTTACAAAATCATTAGCAAAGCGAACTTTGGTAATACCATGTTGTGTTGCTGTACCAGCAACTGTGAATGTTTTTTCCATTACATTGTTTCCTTGATTTTTACTCTGTTTAAAATAGTTACGTTTTCCGCATGTTTTTTAACAGTGCCGCGGATTTCCACTGTAGTACCCGGTGTGTATTCTTTGCTATTATAAAAGCTAATCTTGTGCCCTTCTTTTGTAATAGCAACATACCGAAACTTTTCATACTGTTGGATATAGTAGCAGGATGCTACTGTAACCTGTGTGTCAACACGCATACCAACTTCGCCAACATATCCCCACACAGAATGTTGTGTTAGCGACTCTTCTTGAACTTGGCGTTGATAACTTGCAATCTGGCTGTTAACAACACCAATTTTACTTTTATCCTGCGGTACAATAAACTCTTCCAACGCTATTGTACCAGCCAGTACACTTTCAAAGTCCGACAATCGACCAGACAACGCTTTCATTGCCAGGCGACTGGACAAGAATTGTTGAGCTTCTTTGCCTACACGACGATCTTGCTCAGTAACAACACCATCAGCGAGAGCTTGTTTTGCAACATCGCGGTTGGGTATTTTAACCACAATATGCACATCATTTTCATCAAATGCATATTGTGGCATTTTAATATAGCCGCCGTTGACATTGGTTGCATATACTGCGGCGCCCCATATGTCAGCTGCTGAATACGCTACTGGATCCGCTTTAGGCATTTTCAAGTTCCACTTTTTTAAAACCAAATACTGCACACTTGTAAACAACACCGTCTACAATAAAGCGGTCGCCCATCATACTTGAACGCTGACCCATTCCGTCTGGGCGAGTGTAAAGCACAGTAACGTTTTCGTTGTAGTCACCGTTAATAATCATTTTACCATCACGCAGCGGCAAATATTCTTCATTGATGCTCCAGCTGCCTGCTACATTGTTTGTATAACGGTATGCATATTCTAAACATTCATTTGTAGTACCAAATGCTGAAATTTCTACAGGAACATTAACTAATGCTACATCAGTGTATCCCAGTACTGAACCTGTGTTACGATCTGTTTTTGCATGTTGTACAAGAATTTGCATGGTGTTTCTCCTAGCTGTTACATATAGTATAGCCTAAAACAATAAAAAGGTCAACCTTTATTTTGTATATTTGAGAATTAATTTAGTCCTAATGTAGCAATGTGTATTTTTGCTTTTGTCAGCGCATTAACTTGTTGTGTTACAGTGTGTGCCACTGGGCCAGTTGAACCAAACATTGTATCATGTTGTGTTGTTTGAACAGCAAAGTATCCTAGTACTATGCTTACGATTGTGATCACTACAAGACCAGTGGTGTTATCTGTTGTATCGTGCATTATGTTTCTCCGATGATAAGGCAGTGGATTGCCGTTCTAGTACATACAGTATAGCCGATCTTGATAAAAAGGTCGACCTAAATCGTATCAATTAATCAAAAAAGTTTCCTTCAATCCAACGAAATTCTGTTGGGCCATCACTCCAGGCACCCTGACTGTATTGCGTATTTCCCCATAGTAATTCACGATTTGCATCTTCCATTACAGACAGTGCAGTCTTGCCTTGTATTTTAAAAGTTTTACCATACGCTTCAAAAGTAAATGTTTGCATTACACTGTCTCCTGCATGTTGCTTTCAATTCGGGCTTCATTTTTAATAAGATCTTCGATGATCATATCAAGTTCAACTTGGATGTCTGACTTGGACATATTAAATGTGTTGGAGCGACGAAGCAGACCAGACAGTTTGTTTTTCATTGTGATTGTGTCTTGGATGTCATTTACGATAAGCATGTTTTTCTCCTAGCTGTTACATACAGTATAGCCTAAAACAATAAAAAGGTCAACCTTTATTTTGCATTAATCGCAAAAAAAAGCCACCCTAGGGCAGCTTTTTTAGTTGTAAATTTAAACTGTTAAAGTTTAGGCAGCGGTACGTGATGCAGCCGCGAGTGCTTTGTAACCAGCAGCAACAACAGCACGAGATGGCCGACCCAAGCGATACTTGATTTTCACACGACCCTTGGTGTCTGTTGACTCGTTGGCATAGATAGCAAAGCCTTTCATGCGCAATGCTGATACAGTTGCACGAGCATTACCTACGCCGAAACGTGCTGAAATTTGCTTGCCTGTGAGTTGCTCACCAGCCATAAGTGCATTGAGTACTTTATCTTGCTTTGTTGTGGTAGTTGTGGTTGTCATATTAATCTGTCTCCAATTGTGATTTCGCTGTTAGTTTTCTAACAACATGCAAACAGTGTAGCATCAAACAACCCAGTTGTCAAACCCAACATTGTCCGTTTTAGTGGTTTTGGTTAGAACAATAATTTAAAACCAATCTCGGTGGTAGTGTTTTGCGGTTCATACAATCCGTTGTTAACAGATGAATCGGCAATGTTCCAGTGCGTGGCAAACACACCATAGTTGTGATTAGGCAACCATTCTAATTCAACTCCATAGCCACTGTCTTGGGTATTAGTTGTTTGAGAATAGCCTGCTTGGGTTATGTAACTAGTTTGGTTACCACTGATTAGATAGTTAACTTGATATTTGAAATACCCACCACGGTTGTTGTATATTATATTGCCAAGCGGTGCGTATAGATATTGCGACCTTCTGTTGTATGTAAAGTGTCCAGTGGATGATTGTTTGCCGCCCCAACGATCATTTAGCTGCCGAAAGCCCAGCCCAACATAAAACGAATTATACTTGTATGATATTTCTCCCGACAGACCTGTTGTGAGGTCATTCTTGGTTTTTCCAGTACTACTTGATGTATAGTCTGTTGTGCCAACAAAATACTTTGCATTGCCAACAAATCCGTTTTGATATTGAGACTTGTAATCTTGATATCCAATGCCAGCAAATGCGTATGGCGAAACTTTGGACATTAATCCTGGCTCGGTGTACTTATAATCGTATAGTTCAACAAAGTACTGCGAAGTATCGGTTGCAGTACTTGGTGTGCCAAACGCTAGTGCAACGGCTGTTAAGTGTGTTTTCATTTGCGTTTTTTCTCTCTGTAAAACAAGTGATCATCAATCTGCCCAACAAAGTTAAAGTCTGAGCGCCAGTTTGGTTTGACATTCTTAGCATGATACCACATGGACCCATCTGTGCCATCGTATCCTTGCTGATGTAATACCAATGCTTCTGATGCCAACACTTGTGCAGCTTCCCAAGCATCTTGATCTTTAGGTGCGTCACTAAGTCCATCGCAGTACCAACTAAACTGGCACATATGGCGTTTCATTGAGCCGTTTTTGTTTTTTACACCTTGGTACACCACGCCGCAAATTGTATTTGGAAAACGCTTGCTGTTGACACGATTAAACACCACATGTGATACTGCTACTTTTCCTGCTATGCTTTGGTTACGTGCTTCAAAGTAAATATTCTTGGCAAGACACTCGTGTTCTGCTGGGCTACTAAAGGCTACTGTTAAACTTATGATTGCTTCTGCTAACATTGTTTGCTCCTGTTTTTTATTCTCTTTGTAGTTATACTATAACCGAAACTAAAGAAAAGGTCAACCTCTAAATGCCAAAAAGTTTATTTTTCTTGAGTATATTTTACAGATAATTAAATGTATGACAACATCTTTACCTAAGTATGAGTTTTTCACAGGTGTGCCCGGCAGTCGCTGGAGTGGAATAGCACAAGAAATTAAGCTAAATTCAGAATACAACACATCGGACAGAGCACCACATCGTGTGTACACACATGGTGACTTTTCTGGACACAAGGATGCATACTTTGGCACAGGCATGGAATTCAATACCGACTTAGATGAGTATAACTTGGATGCACCATTTTCAAAAGCCGGCGGCATCAAGTTATTAATGAGCCACGAATGGCCTTATTATTTCGACGAGATTGTCGAGCGCTACCCGGATGCTTGGATAACACTTGTGTATCGGCCAGGACCTGCTAGCATGCAATGGTGGTTACAAGCTGGCGGATTTGATATCACATACCCAAACTATGAGTGGTACCAAAATGAATCAACTATGGCTGTTCAAATTCATCAACAGAACAAACTAATACTTGACTTTGCCCGCCGGCATAAGTTACAATGGACACAACATAAGAAACACAGCGACATCCTCATGGCCACGTATAGTATAAATCAATGATTGAACCAATCAACTCACGTACTAACTACCTTATACTAACACCCGATGGAGTAGGTAGCACATATCTCCAACGAGCACTGACTGTATATTTGCAATGTGCAGATTTAGATTACTGGAACACACATGAATTATTAAACGGACTTGGTAATCTAGATGGCAATTTACACAAAGAGTGGGGACATCAGTATAACCAGTCACTAGAACAAATTTGCAACTTATTATTAGTAACTGGCAATTTACTAGTCAGTAGAATTGCCAGATATCACGTAACTGGTCGACAGTCAACTGTTGATGAGGATTACAATATATTCTATAAAGAATGTAATAGGAAATTTGATAATATCTTATTTTGCAAAAGAGATCCGCTTGAATATGCACTAAGTTGGGGTATAAGAAATAAATCAGGAAAATTAAATGTGTATTCAGTGGATGAAAGAATAGACACTCACGGCATAGGTGTCAATGAACCAATTGATTTAGATTATTTTCAAGTTAAACTTAACGAATATGCAGAATACGAATACTGGGCCGAAGATAATTTTGATATAACAAGAACAGTAAACTATGATGATTTACACAATAATGTTGATTCAGTACTAGCAGACATAACAGGATTACCACATCTAGTAAAAGACAAATTTGGAATAAGTTTGCAGGAATATAGTCAATATAGATACCTATCAAGCATGTATAAACAAACCAAAGATCCAATGTATAATTTTAATTGTGCTGATATACTTGATGGCATGTGCAATTTACATTCTAAGATTGACCAATTACATAATAGTATGAGACTTCCTACAACAATGCCATTGAAAATGAATACACTTGCTGATAAACGCTCAAGAACAACAAATTTTAACCAGGCTGTTGACACTTATAACAAATGGGCTAGCGCCGGTAACAGGCATGCAATTGTTACAGAAGAAATAATAAGTGATAAAATTGATACAGAGAGATTAATTTATGTTGATAAATGATATAAATTATACATATTATCAAGATCATAAGAACTATCATAGTAAAATTTTAGCCGCGGATCATCCAGAAAACAGTCTGCGCACAACCGACGAATGGTACAATTACCCTATACAAGATTTTGATTATCAGTTTAATAGTTGGGGATTTCGTGGCCCGGAATATAACGAGCATGTTGGGCAGCCTGTTAACATCTGCTTGGGAGATAGTTTTACTGTTAACTTAGGAGGCCCAGTCGAGCACAGCTGGTGCAGCCAATTAGCAGAACACTTTGATATTCCCACACTTAACCTAGGCATGGATGGAGCAGGAAATGATGCAATACAGTTGGTATACAAACGTGCTTGCGAGTTATTTGATGTACAGAATACTTTTGTAATGTATAGTTTTTTGCATAGACGTCTAGTTGATGGAGAATTTAAGCATCACACTTACACAAGCTACGAAGAAGATTTAGAATATTTTTCTGAACATCGTATAACAGATGTCATTGAAGCAGCTTTACCTAATAGGTTTTATGGGACAAATGAAAAAAATTTATTAAATTCTTTAGAAATTTATATGTTTGACACGCCTGTGCAATATTACATAGATTGTAAAAATACCGTTGATCAAAATCGACAACTATATACACACAAAGAAGCCTACAACTCGCTGCGTGGCAAAGATTGGCCCACGTTTGCTCAATTTGTAAAAGGTGCCAATCATCACCCTGATATGTTAACAAAAGAATTTGGAAACTTTTTTTATAATCACTTATTTGCCTCTAACAGAGACGGCATACATCTAAACAAAGAAACAAATAAATTGTACGCAGATTACTTTTACAGACAATGGAAACAAAAAAATGAATCATAAAATTTTGCACAAACTTGAATCAATGATTCACACTAGTCCACAACTATTGCGTAATGAGAACACACTCAAGCAGGCCATTCAAGGCACGTTCAACGTTTCACTTGACAATGTAGACTATAATAATATCGGCGAGCTAGTTGATCGAATCGACGACAAAGTGTTGGACGAATACTTTAGAAATCATTGGCAAGGCGAAATGTCAAAATACAAGTACAGCGGTCCAGCATTAATTAACGAAGTTAACAAACTAAAACCACGCAAAGTACTAGACATTGGGTGTGGCTATCACGAATTCAAACACAAGATTGATAATATTGTAGGCATTGATCCTTACAATGATGCTGCTGATTTGTCGGTTAAATTGCTGGATCATCACCCTAAGGAAAAGTATGATGCAGTGCTAGCATTAGGATCAATCAACTTTGGCAGCACAGATAAAGTTTTTGCAGAACTAGAACATGCAGTAAACTTGTGCAACCCAGGTGCGATTATGTTCTTTAGAGCAAACCCTGGCTTGCCGCACCACAAGGATGAATCAAACTGGATATCATTTTATCCATGGGATAGCAACTTTGTAGTTAACTGTGCTACACAATTAAACGTTGATATTCTTGATTTAAGAACTGACACTCATAAAAACCGACTGTACTTTGTATGGCGTACTAAGCAAAAGAATACATGATATGATCTATACGTACGGATGCAGTTTTACTAAATGGCGCTGGTCAACCTGGAGTGATTGGCTTGAAAAGTATACCCGGCAGCCAGTTACTAATTTTGCTTGGCCTGGTAATTTCAATCAAATGATGTTATACCAAATTTTGTCAACTGACATAACTAAAGATGATACTGTTTACATTATGATTACTCATCCAAATCGAACTGCGCATTGGTATGACGAAGACTTTATCGAAAAACATTACATCAAAGGCCAAATACCGGAAAGCGCCACTGGATTGCCAGTAGCAAACACTCAAAATTTTGGATTTTATCGGCATGTGCCTGACCAAGATCCTAGTCTCACCGAAATGTATATTAATAACTGGCATATAATTTATCAAATCCAAAAAGTTCTTGACAGTACAGGTTGTGACTATAAAATGATGCTGCACCAAAACCCATGGCATGATAGTAGACCTATACTTAAACCAAAATGGGAATGTACTTGGTTCAATAAACCAAACACATTGAGTAAAAAAGATTACAAGATAGCAAAATCTATTATGGCTATTCCTGCGATAAAAAAGTTATTAAGTCTAATTGATTGGTCAAAATTTAACTTTGAGGATTTTGATGTCAACGATCCTAACAGTTTTTATGGATTACAAGATTACCAATTAGAAAGAATGGATTTGCTAGAGTATCAGCATTCAGTTGATCGCCACCCAGCGCCTATAGTAGCCCATGATTATTTAACAAAGCATATTTTAGGTATAGAGCCTGATTTGTCTATACAAGCATCTGCGCTTGATGAAAGTAGGTCAAGTCTTGAATTTGTCGGTGAACATCTGGATTTTAATTCGTTGATACCGCCAAACAATGATTACACTACTCGGTTACTTCCGGAAATGGTTAAAAATTAACCGGCCCATTATTAGCGTACTAAATAAATTTAACAAGAAAAGCTAACGCTCGAATGTAAAGAAGTTCAGCTTTTTCTATCCCCGATAATTTTTAACTTAGGCGAGTAATCGTCTGCGTCTGTCTGGTCTCATTGAGATTAGCCGGATTTTTCCTATGAAGGCTGCACTATGTATTTTCTTGACTCATATATTATAGTATTAATGCTAGGAGTGTTCTATGGATTTTTTGTAGGATTAATACCAGTTGCTGGTGCAACCACAGGACTGATTGCTGTGTACAGTTTTGTTACGTATTTCCATGATCCTTACATGTTAGTGGTGTTTACAACCGCAGTGGTTGTTACTAGCAGCATCGGCGATACATTTTGCGGTGTTGTAATGAACGTTCCGGGAGCAGGGGGTGCAGCAGCTACTATGGTAGATGGGTTTCCAATGAGTAGACGGGGTCAAGCGGCCCGGGCACTTAGTGCAGCAATTAGCACAAGTTGGGCAAACGGTTTGATTTGGGGATTGCTGGTATTTTTGTTTCTACCATACTATACCAAAATTGTACTATATTTTGGTACTACTGAAATGTTTGCATTCCTATTGTTTGCAATGACATGTGTTATTTTTATCAGCAGCAAATACTGGATCCGTGGCATCTTTGCGCTTGTAGCGGGGGTTGTATTAGGACTAGTGGGCATGGACCCAGACACCGCAGCACAGCGTTGGATTACAGTAATACCAAACTTTGACGTTGACACATGGCGTGTTTACTTTACTGACTGGGACTACATCGAAAATGGCATTCAAATGATTCCAGTGATGGCAGGTGTACTAGCATTTCCAGAACTAGTAAGTGCATACAGAATGAAAGCCACAAAGGTTAGTTTAACTAAAGGTGATATTCTCAACCAGTTGTGGCAAGGTATCAAGGACACTTGGAAATATCGCTGGGACGGACTGCGTGGCGGGTTCATCGGCGGCTTTGTAGGACTAGTGCCTGGCATCGGCGGCAATATTGCAGATTGGTTTGCATATAGTCAAACAGTTGCACTGTCACGCAAAAAAACAAAAGGTGAGGTTGAAGATTACAATGGCGAAGGGTATCCAGTAGGACAAGGTAATGTACAAGGTGTAATTGGATGCGAAGGTGCCAACAATGCACAAAAGGCTACTAGTTATGTTCCTACTATTTTGTTTGGTATTCCGGGTGCACCGTTTGAAGTTATTGTAATGGGCTTGCTTATGTACGTTGGGCTTGAATTAGGTAGCCCAGCAGTGCTGTCAGACGGCGTGTTCTTTGACCACCTACTGAGCAGTTATCTGTGGAGCTTGATAATTATTCTGCCAATTAGTTACGGATTCATTCGTTATGCAGTTTACATTACCAATATTCCATTCAAATATTACTTCTGGCCTATTATGGCAAGTCTAGTATGGACTACATCACAGTACACAGGATTCATTGATGATTATCTTATGTTTGCTATGTGTTGCGTGGCTGGACTAGGTATGAAGTATTTTAAATTCAGTCGTATAAGTTTCCTAATTGGATTTATCTTATCACATAGACTTGAAGCAAGTTGGGTACAATTCAACACATTCGGTTACGGATGGGAAGATTTGTTACTCGAACCCTTCCCAGCAGCATTTATTGCACTAGCAATAGCGGCTGCAATATGGGGAATATTTTTTAACAAAGCAAAAATTGATTTCGTATAGGAGAAAAACATGTCAATTAAAACACTACTAGCAGGCGCAGTATTTGCACTTGCAGCAACCGCAGCAACAGCTGACATTACAGTGGTAAACCCACAAAAACCAGGCGGTGGCACAACTGTTTGGACTGAAATTATTATGAAAGAGCTTTCAAAGCATCTAGGTGAGCGTATTGTTCTTCGCAACATTCCGGGTGCACGAGACATTCCGGGTATCAATGCTTGGCATAACGATCTACGTTTTGACGAAAACACAATTGTTGTTACGCATGGCGGTAACGGTGTAAGCTTCTTGCAAGAAGAAGTTGACTACAACTATGCCGACTATGATTCAATTGGTCTTATGAACTTGAACATTATCATGGGCAAAGTTAAAGGCGCAGATATGGATAAAGCAATCTTTGCTGGCACAAGTGGTGCTGTCCCAGAAGCATTTGCTATGGCAATGATGACATGTGGCCCAGATAAATCCGTTGATGAGTATATTACTTGCTTCGGTGAAAACTTTAAATGGGTTAAAGGTATGAGTGGCGGTGAGCGCCGTCTTGCATTTAAACGTGGCGACTTAACAGGTTCACGTGAAAACCCGGCTACATACCAAATCCACATTGCACCAGACGAAAACGCAGAACTTTGGTTCCACCACGGTTTGCTTGATCCAGCTACAGGCAAGCACGTAGATGATCCAAACTTCCCAGGTTACCAATTCGAAATCAAGTTTAAAGAGCGTTGGGGCGTAGAAGCAAGCGGCGAGTTTTACGATGCGTATGTATTAGTTAAATCATTCCGTGATGGTCTACAAAAAGCAATTTGGGTCAACAAGGGTAATCCAGAATTGCGTGATCGCTTAGTAGCAGCAATGAACAAAATGGCAAACGACCCTGAGTCAATGGCAGTTATTGAAGCTAAAAACGGCAAGTACGAATGGTTTATTGGTGAGCGTGGCGACCAAATGCGTGACACACTAATGACATTTATCACAGAAGATGCATTACGCAACTTGGTGAAATTCAACAAAGAAGCATTGGGACTTAACTCGATACTCAAAGAAAATCTATTTCCGTAAAGCTATTAATAGGTAACTAATGTGTGGAAGGGTATTTGGCTCTTCCACACACATTTTTAAAAGGAATAAACAGTAATGGAAAGCAATTGGGAAAAAACTGCTCCACGCAACAACTATCACTATGATGCATTTAAGCATGACCCTGCTTATGACAGTATGCGCTATGTGGGCAAGTTCACAGGTGATTGGAAAGATGCACTAGATAGAACAGTTGAAAAAAGTAACGACATCACTTGGCGCACTCGCAATCCAATTGATAACCCCAATGGCAGCGAAGACATTGAAGCAGAAGAACTAGATTTAATCAACACTGGCGCACCAGCTGACCTGGTTTTAACCAAACTAGACTATGCGATTGAACCTGTTTTCCAGCGTATGACTGATGCGCTACACTTACTACCAGGTGATGATAGAGATGTACAGCGCCGAGTCCATGTGCAGATGCCTGGACAAGTGTGGAACTTGCATGTTGATAAATTAGAAAAATGGAATAAAGCAGATCCTAAGAGTGTTTATCGTTTTATGGTTATGTTAAACGATTGGGAACCGGGTCACTTCTTACAGTACGGCAACCAAGTTCACACAGGGTATCGTGCAGGAGAGATTTACAGTTTTGATTGGTTTAATTCGCCACATTGTACAGCAAACGCAGGCAGAAGTCCACGTTGTACATTGCTAGTAACAGGTGTAGCAACAACAGAAATGCACATGCTGTTCTCGCACTATGATCTTCAAATAGAGGTATGAAACAACTAACAATAGCAGTTGGGCCACAGGGTAGCGGCAACCACTTATATGCTAAAATATTTGGAAGCAATCCGAATGTGTATGCCTGGGAAAGCTTGCAAACAAAATACTGGGAAGGGCACGATATGGAGCCCTTTGCAGATTGTTGGGAAGATCCCGAATTACTTCTCAACTTTGATACCAGCAGCTACGATTATTACTATACCAGTATGGGTGCACCATATGTATTTGACGGTGAGACACGTATTCCACAGTTTGCAAAGTTTCACGATTGTGCACAACAAGTGTTTGATATAGTAAATTATATGATTATTGGCAGAGACCAAAACATTTTAAAATATCAACAAAATAGGGTTCGCGGCAAACATACCACTCCTAAGTTCTTAGAACAATTAGATTTTTTTATGGATAAATCGCATATTTTTGTTAGCCAGGAGTTAATGTATCTTTATGGCGTAAAATACATAAACAGCGTCGAAAAGACCTTAAATTTGCCAATTAATAATAACATTGAAAAAAT
>Ga0206131_10001056_pt1 | contig 36521 bp, 24 predicted proteins | sample Helgoland_Spring_FD_148636 | JGI IMG/M metagenome (GOLD analysis project Ga0206131, IMG submission 148636) | Pelagic subsurface seawater microbial communities from Kabeltonne, Helgoland, North Sea - Helgoland_Spring_Bloom_20160517_1 | ecosystem: Environmental > Aquatic > Marine > Epipelagic ... | reverse complement strand
ATCTTAATAATAATTTTTATGAGTATGGATTAATTCTAAATGCAGACGGTAGTCAAATTAACTCAGATACTAGTAGAATAGCTAGATCTGCAAAGGGCATTAGCATAGGATTAGCAAACACTGAAGACGGAATATATCACATAAAACTTCCTCTTGTGCAAAAAGAGCATGTTGTGCTGTTAGACAATACTACACAATTTAGCGATATTATATACAAACCGTCTACAGGTTATAGACAAGAAAGAATAAAAGTTTCAGGATACAGAAGCGATGAGTGGAATGGCACACTTAATGCTCCTGGGTTTGTTTTTGATGATGCAAAAGTAACTGAATGGCAAGAATGGCAAGATTATGTTATTGGTGATTTAATAAAATATAAAGAATTTTATTATGTAGCTTTAGAAAATATTCCTGGTAATGAAACATTTAGTACATCTAAATGGCAAATACTTGATGAAAGACCAAAATCACAGTTACTTACAAATTTTGATTATAGAATTAGCGAATTTACAGATTTTTATGATTTAGATAGTGACAATTTTGATATAGAAAAACAAAAACTTGCTCAACATCTATTAGGCTATCAAAATAGAAAATATTTGTCAAATATAATCAACGATGATGTTAGTCAGTATAAATTCTATCAAGGATTTATACAAGAAAAGGGTACAAAAAATGCACTTGATAAATTATTTGATGCGTTAAACACAGCAGACAAAGATAGTTTAGAGTTCTATGAAGAATGGGCAATCCAGGTAGGTAGATACGGATCAGTTGATAAAAAAGAAGAATTAGAAATTGTATTAGATGAACAGAGTATGCTACTTTCGCCGCAACCTATTGAACTTGTTGATTATCTACCACAAGATAATACAGATAAAGTTTATAGACAGCGTCCTTTTGAGCTATATCACAAATCAAAAAATTATAACAATTCACCGTTCCCTACAAAGGCTAAATTTGACGAGTATATAAAATCTAGCGGATATGTATATAACGGAGACGTAGATTTTAAAGTAGTAAATTTTGAAGACATAATTTATGCTAACGTAAATCAATTAATAGAAGATCAATATATTTGGTCTCCTATTGATAATAATACTTGGAATGTTCATCAATTTACAAGATTAAATCTAACATTAGTCGGAACATCAGAAGTTAATTTAGAACTTACTACTACTCCAGACTCAGATTATCCGTTAGTAAGATTTACATTTAATAAATTTCCTACAGACATTGCAATAGGCGATTATATTTCTGTTATTAATGCAGAACTATTTGGTATAGTAAATTTCTACAAAGTAATACAAAAAAATAGAAATGATGTGATAGTCGAATGGCCGTTACAAAAAGATTTTCCAGAGTTTGTAGATGTTGATCATAACGATGAATTAGATTTAAAAGTAGTTGGACTACGATCAGTAAGAAGTACAGATTTAGATAGTGCAAATGCTATCCTACAACAAAATAAAGCACTCAATCAACAGATTTGGGTAGATGATATTGACGGAGATTCTAATTGGGGAGTGTATAGAAATGAAGAAGTATACAATCTACAAAGTAGTGTAGAAAATCCTACAACTGACGACGGCACCTTTCATAATTATGCATCAACATTAGATGTTACATCTAATAACAGAAATATGGTTGTAGGATCTCCTAAAGAATTAGATGGTAGAGTACACGTTTATCGTAGATCAAATGATATTAGTTCATGGTCCTTAGATCAAACTTTAACGTCAGGTGGAGATATTTTTAGTAGTGATGATGCAGAATCAGGATATGGTACTTCGGTTGCATATACACCTGACGGAAACTATTTGTTTGTAGGCTCTCCGACAGCATCAAATGTAAGAACTAGATATAAAGAAAACTTTGATCCATTTTTGCCATATAATAAATCTGATATTGTAAATTATAAAGAAAGTTTATGGAGAGCAAATAGGGATATTTTACCAGCAATCGGTAGCCAGTCGTATAACACTTTTAGTAGTTACACTGATTTTATTAATGACGATACAGTTGATAGTACATTACTAGCATTATTAATTACCGGAACCCCTGGTCTTGATAATAACTATGTTAATAACCCTGAGACAGGAAGAGGACATGTATTAGTTAGAGCACCGTTACAACAGTATCTTGCATCATCAGTTGGAGACACTATACATTTACAATATAATTTATATTCGAAAAACAATCCAAATATAAATGATGCATACGAGCCATGGAATAACCTATTAGATATTAAAGCTACAGACATAACAGGTGCGTTTGAAATTAAAAACAAGGTAGAAGTTATAGTACGTATCCCGGAATATACTGTTCTTCCAATAATAGGCGATTTTTTAGAAACTCCAACAGCAGCCGGTACAGTTGTTTTTGTAGGAGAACAGGGAGGAACTACTGTTGTATATCTAGAAAATACAACCGGAGTTTTTCAACAAACAGGAGTTATGTTTGTAAATAATGATAACTTAGTTGGCACATATTCATTAATAGCAGAAAATCTTACACCTGATGTAGTAGGAGGGTTTTGGCTTATTGAAACAGAACCTTATAATAACGGTACTGAGTTTTATGATACCGGAAATGGTTTAGTATATGTAGACTTAGTAAGATCTGAAGAATCTAGAGTTAAGAATCAATATTTTAATTTACTTAATACAACATCTGTAATAGGCGATTATACAGGAATAAAAAGACAAGCAAGTCAAATATTAAATTTATCTTATTCAGGAAATCCTTATAATACCCCTGCAGATTATCCTGCAGATATATTTGTATTTAGAACTCCGAACACTAGTGAATTTAATTCTATAGTTTCAGGAGAAAGTATAAAATTAGAACTACAGTCAAACGAAAACTTCCCTACTGATTTAACACAATTTGGATTTCAAGATAGTATTATAAATAAATCTCATGATGTATTTGATATCTGGGACGGATTTATTGAATTTGAATATTCAGAATTTGATTTTAATGGAGATCCATTTGAACCGCAGGCTAGATATCATTATGTAGGAAATGTTCTTACAGAAAGACCAAATGGCGGAGATATAATTGTTGATAAACAAATACCTTTTGATGAATTTGGCGGCCTTGCATTAACCAGTTACAATACTAGTGCGGCAGAAGTAATGTTTTACCAAAGAGATTTCCTACGTGTAAGAGTGTATGTAAAAATTCTACAAGAGTATGACGGTACTACCTATGGCGGAAACTTTGAATTATACAACACTAATATTGCTAGATATGAATTTACTAGATTAGGTAATGACTTATATAGAGGAGCAGCTGATCCAGATAGAGATATGGGAGTCATTGATAGTGTTGATGTAGGAGTTTCACTTGTAAACACAGCTGATAATATAGGCAAACTCTTTGTTGTAAAAAATAACATAATAAATGATTCAACAGGAACATTCTTTATGCCACTTGTAGAGAATGCAGACTTAGTTAATGACGAATACTGGTTATATAATGAGCAAACTAGAAGTGGTGATTCGAGAAGCGCAAGTTTACCTAGTTCGTTTAATAAAGATTATACACAAGTATTCAACATACCAGTTGACAGTTTTGGCGAAAAGAAATTTGATAATGAAGGTGTTATATCTGTATATAGACGTAGTGAAAACGGAGCATATACATACATTAGAAGTATAGTTTCTAGATATAGAGGAAATGACAGAAAGTTTGGATCTAGAATAAATGTAAAACAAGTTAATAACAAATATTATATTTCTGTAAGTTCAGCAGGCGACGAATCTTTAAATAATTTCGGCACTATAGAATTTTTAACACATGGTCTTGATGATGAGCAATCATTAAGATATCGCGGCAAATTTGATTTAAACTCAGATTATGTGCAAGGAGATATTGTAGTATTTAGAGGTGAATACTATGAAACATTAATTAATTTTATCCAAGATATTAATAATCCTATATTAGTTACAAATAACTTATACTGGAAAAATATAAGCTTTGTTTACGGCATTGACAAAGATTATAGAGGAGAATATGATCCTGTAATACCATATAGAGCTGGTGAAATAGTAAAATATGATGGTCCTGATAGTGGAAACAATAGATTATTTGTTGCAAAAACTAACATTTCAGCAAATTCGTCGTTTAACTATTTTCAATGGGACATTGTTCCAACCGGAATCGATTATTTAGGTTACATTCCTAATAATAGTGGATTTGTTGCATATGATTTTGCAGATTTTGATAAAAATGCATCTTATAATGTTGATTCGATTGTAGTGTATAACGAAAAACTGTATAAAGCAAATAATGATATAACTCCTAATAGTATTGAATTAAATCGCAGATTTAATCCAAATGAATGGACAGAACAACTTAATGCTAGAGATGAAGTATTTTTTGATCCAGAAACTAATATAATTAGATTTGGTGAAAAATTTGAATTAAGTACTACAGGTGACGTTCTAATCACAACTAGTACACAAGAAACAAATTCAACTCCTGAAACTATAGTCTTAGTATATAGAAAAATTAATGATAAATTTTATTTAGATCAATCTATCTATCCAGATATACCAAATACCGGGTTTGCTAATTCTATCTCGATCAGTCCGGACGGAAATACTATAGCAATCGGCGAACCATTTGATGACATTAATAAAATAGATCAAGGTAAAGTCCATGTATATCAGTTTAATGGAACAAGATTTACAAAAGGCCAAATGTTATATAGTCCTAGTAATGAAGAATCTGAATTGTTTGGGTTTACTGTAGCTGCAACTAATAATGGCATTTTTATTACTAGTGCAAACGGCGATAGTGTAATACCTACTATTTTTGATACAGGCGAAACTGCGTTTGATAATAACTTTACTAGATTTGCAGGTTCTAATAAAGATTCAGGTGTAGTTTATCACTATGAAAAAATTGAACAGAAATATCTTTTTGCAGAAGACTTAGTCTTACGTGATAAAGATGCAATATTATTAGGTGAAAATTTAAAAATTAATAATAATCATGTCTATATGGGCATGACAAATATGATCTTAAACGATTACGATGTATTTTCAAAAAATAAATCGTACAAAAAAGGCTCTATAGTAGAATATGATGGTATAGCATATGTTGCTAACGCTGATATTACTCCGGGTTTAGTTATTGAAGATAGAGACTTTGATAATGCAGAGTGGACACGTACTGCTCCTATTATATTACCAGACGGAACATTAAATCAAAAGTCTAGAGGAACAGTTTTAGAATATCGTAAAGATTCGGGTAAAACAGCATGGACTAAAACAAGAGAAAAAATTACTCCAGTTGATACAAGTAAAATTGAAAATATTTTCCTCTATAATAAAAGAACAGATCAAATACTAACTTACTTAGATTGGATAGATCCGATACAAGGAAAAATTGCAGGTCCTGCAGAACAAGAATTAACATATAAGATTCCGTTTGATCCTGCTCGATATAATGTAAGTTCAGTTGCAAATGTATACGATGAAGAGAAATTTTGGGCTGAAGAAAACGTTGGAAAATTATGGTGGGACATTAGCGAAGCTAGATTTACATACCCTTATCAGGGCGACACAATTTATCAAAATGGTGCATTTAATAAATTAGAATTTAACACAAGTGTAGATGTATACGAATGGGTAGAATCAGAATTTACACCTAGTGAGTATGACGAACTTGCTGATACCCAAGAAGGATTATTAAAAGGCGTCAGCGGCCAGAGTATATACAGTGATGCAATCTATACACAAAAAACGTTTTATGATTCTGTATCTAATGCATATTTTGTTAAAAACTACTTCTGGGTAAAGAACAAAGCAACAGTTCCGTCTTTAGAAGATAGAAAAATTAGTGCATTAGATGTTACAAAATTAATTACTAATCCTTCTGCACAAGGGTATCGACATGTGAACTTTCTTTCAGCTAATCGATTAACAATGCACAACATTAATTCTTTTATTAATAATAAAGATATTGTTTTATCGATAAGATGGACTGAAGATACAATAGATCAAAACATACATAATCAATATCAGATTATAAGTGAAGGTCTTGAAACAAGTAAATTGAATACAGAAATAGAACAAAAATGGTTTGATAGTCTTGTCGGATATGATACAAATCTTAAAGTAGTTCCAGATATTACACTTTCTCCGAAATATAGATATGGAAACAAATTTAGACCAAGACAAAGTATGTTTGTTAACCGTGAAGAAGCATTGAAGCAAGTAATAGAACGTGTGAATATGATACTGAAAAAGAATATTATTGCTGATTTATATAATTTAAGTCCATTATCACAAGCACAAGTTGCACCTACTCAATTAAGTAATCAATATGATGCAGTAATTGATACAACTTCGGAATTACAATTTGTAGGTATATCGAAAGCAGAACAGGCAATACTTGAACCTGTTATACAAAATGGTAGAATTGTAAGAGTTAGAATTATAAATCCTGGTAGAGGCTATAAAGTTGCTCCTACATATTCTATTATAGGTAACGGAAATGGTGCCTCTTTTGATATTACAATTAATAATCTAGGTCAAATTACAAATATAAATGTAGAATCACAAGGTAACAGTTATGAAAGCAATACATCAATAAGTGTTAGACCATTTTCTGTATTAGTTAATAATGATTCAACAGTATTCGGCAAGTGGTCGATTTATAGATTAAACTATGATGAAAAAACTTGGTTTAGATATCAAGTACAAGAATTTGATGTTAATTTATTTTGGAATTATATTGATTGGTACCAAGAAGGTATAAATGAATTTACTAATATAGATTACGAAGTAGACCAAAGTTATGAATTATTAGGATTAGAAGCTGTAATAGGCGATACAGTAAAAATTGCTAATATCAGCACAGGCGGTTGGTTATTATTGCGTAAAATAGCAAATGAATCTGTAGATGACTATACAGTAAATTATGAAACTATAGGTAGGCAAAACGGTTCTATACAATTCTCAGATGCATTATATGATTTAGCAGGTAACTCTATCGGATATGACAATCGTTCATACGATAGTTATTTTTACGATGCTCAGCCTATTAAAGAAACAAGAATTATATTAGAAACAATAAGAGATAATTTGTTTGTAGACAACTTATCTGTAGAATATAATAAGTTATGGTTTGCAAGTTTAAGATATATATTCTCAGAACAAAATAATGTAGATTGGGCATTTAAGACTAGCTTTATAAAAGGTAAACATAATAAAGGAATGTTAGATCAGCCTAGAAACTTCCAAAACAATACTTTACCAAGTTATACAGATTTTATTAATGAAGCAAAACCATATAGTTCGACTATAAGAGAATTTGTAACAGATTATGATGCTTTTGATAATACAAGAAGCTCTACAACAGATTTTGACTTACCTCCATTTTATTCTCAAAATACAAAAAGTATACAAACTTCTAAAGTTAAAGCACAAGAAACACAACTTATAGGCATAGATGATATTATGCTTGAATATCCGAGGAAACACTGGTTAGATAATGTAGGATACGAAATTACACAAATTAAACTAGCAAATCCTGGATCGGGATATCTTACAAAGCCAAAAGTTAATATAACCGGCGGTGGCGGCCAGAATGCAACAGCCGAAGCTTATATAAGCCAAGGAAAAATTGTAGAAATCAAAGTTACTAATGCTGGTTCAGGATATATATCTAAACCAGATATTGAAATTGTAGGTTCACAAGAAGACGATGGTACTCCTGCAACTGCAAGTGTAATTTTAGGTAATGGTCTTGCACGTACAGCAAATATTAAAGTAAAATTTGATAGAATTAGTGGCAACGTATATATTGCTGAATTAACTGAATCAGAAACCTACTATGGAACAGGATCTAAATTTGTTTTTGATTTAAATTTTCCTATGGATCTAAATAATACCAAAGTAAAAGTATTAATAGATAATAAAGAACAATTAAGAAGTCGTTATACATTTGCAAATACAGAAAATTTAGATAAAACTTATACAAGAGAACAAGGACAAATAATATTTACTACTCCGCCTAAAGTAGGTGCAGAAATTGTAATTGATTATTATAAGCCTATTAGTATGCTTACTGCACAAGATAGATTAGCATACGGATATAATCCTACTACAGGAATGTTTGGTATAGGTGAAAACAATGATGGTTCGATGAATTTTGCACAACTTATGGACGGTATTGATTATGGCGGCGTTGAAGTAAGAAGTTTCGAGTTCGAAGGACCTGCTGGTTGGGGATCTGGAGAATGGTATAGTACTTCGTGGGACGTATATGACAATACATATGAAGATGAAATATTTACATTTGACGGTTCAACTGTTAGTATAAAATTAAGCCAGCCTTTAACACAAGATATAGAATATAATGTATATCTTAACGGTGTAAGAATTGATGATCCAAATTTTGATAGTGGTAAATTTGATTATAACGGTGTAATAATTAATAGCATAATCGGTGACGGCACAACAGATACAATTTTCTTAGATGAGTTGGGCATTACCGTTGCTGATGGAGATGTATTAATTATAAGAAAAAATACAAGTGACGGCAGTGTTACTCCGGATACAGAAAGTTATGATACGGCACTTAGTGGCGGAGATTTAAACTATCAAACTGCCCAAGGTATAAATGCAGAAGATATTATTGTTGACGGTGACGGATTTGTTACGCCTACAACTTCTAAAGGTCCTGAAGAACTTGTGCCGGGACAACTAGTAGATACTCTTGATATTAAAGTATATCATAGAGAAGGTGACGGTCAAGGAAAAATTTATTCACAGAGTTATAAAACTGACGGTACTGTAGAATTTAATTTAGAACTTACTCCTAGTACTAAAGATGCTGTAATAGTAAAATTAGATAATGTAATATTGTCAAATGACAAGTATACTATTGATTTTGTTAATAATACAGTAACGTTAAACGAAGTACCAGATAGTGAAAAAGAACTTAACATTATTACTATTAGTGCAGGACAACAAAAAATACTAACAACTGATGCATTTGTTGGCGATGGCGTAAAATACGAAGTTATTGTCGATGTTGATTACACAGAACTATTAGATGTATTTGCAACTATTGACGGTGTACAAGTAAGCACTACTCTAGTAAATTACGACTCAACTGATAGTACTAATAAAAACTTAAAAGGAAATCTTTTAATACGATTTGATACTCCACCTACAGAGAATGCTCAGGTAAATTATATTGTGTTTTATGATAACACAAAAATAAATTATAGTCAAGTTACAAAAGACGTATTTAAAGGTGATGGTTCGAGTGTATTATATAATTTAACACAATCTCCTTTGTATAAATTACCAACTCAACATAATACAATTGTAAAAGTAGATAATAAAATATTAAATCCAGGATATAACAAACAGTTTGTTGTTGATTCTAATAATCGAATAGTTGAGTATAATGAATTAAGCGAAGAACTAGTAGGTACTACACAGTATAGTTTAGATTTGTTCCAACAGCCGGAAGCATCTATTACTGTTAACGATTTACTTGTAATATTAAATGGAGAAACTATAACTTTCCCTGCACAGTGGAGATTTGATATATTTAATAATGCTATAGAATTAACACCTGGCACAGGAAATGAAGGTGATATTCTTGAAATATATGTCGTAACAGACGGCGAATATACAATAGATGGAACAGATGTAACATTTAAAGTTCCACCCGCAGATAATAGTTTAATTGAAGTGATTAAATTTACAAATCATGATATATTACAAACTGAAAGAATCAATTTAGACGTTGTTGCTAGATCGATTATTTCCGAAGGTCAAGATGAGTTTGTAATTTATCATAGACTTACTAGAGGTGAAATTGAACTACGTTATCCTGCTATAGATGCACAATACGTTTGGGTAAGTATAAATGGTGAATTATTGTCACCCACTGTAGATTATCATATAACTAGTGACTTGAAAAAAGTGCAACTTTTAGAATTACCTAATCCTAACGATGTAATAGATATTATACATTTTGCTGCACCGGTAGTAACTAATACCTTTGCATTTAGACAGTTTAAAGATATGTTAAACAGAACACACTTTAAAAGATTAGATAGTGCTGCTACTACATTATCACAAGATTTAAATTATTATGACTTACGTATTGAAGTTATAGACGGTACTAAATTACCTGAACCTAATAAAGGTAAAAATATACCTGGTGTAATTTTTATTGAAGGCGAACGTATTGAATATCTAGTAAAAGAAGGCAATTTATTAAGACAGCTAAGACGAGGAACACTCGGTACTGGTACAAAGGATATAATTAACGCAGGAACTAATATTTTTGATCAAGGAATATCAAAAACAATTCCGTATAGAGATCAAATAATTACACAAAACTTTACAACTGATGGCATATCGAGTAACTTTGCTTTAGATTTTGTGCCTAATAATTTAAATGAATTTGAAGTATTTTATGCAGGTAGAAGACTTAGAAAAAATGAAATAGATATTTTTGATCAAACATTGGCATTAGATTCGAACGAAGGAGATGTTTTATCTCCAGGAGAATTTATATTACCAGAGTTTGACTTTACAGATAATACAAGACCACTAAGTCCAACTATAGGCACACAGCATATGCAAAGTGAATATATATTTACATGGAATGGAATATCTTGGAAATCAAATTCTTTAATACTAAATTTTGTACCACAAGAAAATTTACAAGTGACAGTAGTAAGAAAAATCGGAAAAACATGGACAACTCCTGGAGAATCACTTGTTGAATCTAATAATAATATAGCTAGATTCGTACGTGATAGTGACAGTGGGTTATTGGAATAAATACGTTGTAGGAAAACAAAAATGACAGATATTAATGATAAAAGTGGTATTCTTGTACAAGGACATATAAAGATCTTTGATCCAGAATCTAACGAGATTTTAATCGATAAGCGAAATGCAATCCACTATGAGAATATGAGTATTGCTCTTGCAGAAAGTTTAAGTAATGCAGGACAAGGTTTTATTAGTGAAATGAGTTTTGGAAGCGGCGGGACTAGTGTAGACCCAACTGGTATAATTACATATCTAACACCAAATACAACTGGAACTAATGCTAGTTTATATAGACAAACATTTAGCAAAATTGTAGATGATAGAAATGCTAATAATACAGATCCTGCACGTAATAAACTAGAAATTAGACATGTAAGTGGCACAAACTATACAGATGTTTTTGTATCATGTTTACTTGATTATGGCGAACCAGCTGGACAAGATGCATTTGATAATGCAAATACTCAAGAAAGTCCATTTGTGTTCGACGAGTTAGGATTACGTAGTTATAGTCCTACAGGCAACGGAAGATTAATAACACATGTTATCTTCCATCCTGTACAAAAAAGTTTAAACCGATTAATACAAATTGACTACACTGTAAGAATCCAAAGTTTGTCGGGAGTCTAATAAATGGCATATGAAATAAGATACACAGACGAAGCAAATAAAGGTGAAATAACAGTACAGGATAATACCATTAATACTGATACCAGTTTAAGCATTCCGGGTAGATTTAGAACTGATTACGGACAAGTAATAGGTGAAAATTTTTTACACTTGCTTGAAAACTTTGCAGCACCAAATGCTCCTGAAAGACCTGTAGAAGGTCAACTATGGTACGACAGTTCAGAGGGAGTAGATCAGCTTAAAATATATGACGGAACAAGCTGGCTTTCTGCTTCAGGTCTAAAAAAGGGAACGTCAGAACCGATTGCTAGTATATCTAATAGCGGTGACCTTTGGGTAGACACAGATAACCAGCAATTATATTTATATACAGGTGCTGGCTGGGTATTAGTTGGCCCTAGTTTCTCAGATGGATTAGTTACAGGTGCAACTCCTGTAACATTAATAGGCCAAGATAATGTAGAATATACTGTATTAAAAATTGATATAAGAGATGTAACTGTAGGTATAATATCCAACGATGAATTTTCTCCTAAAACTACAATACAAGGGTTTACTGCCGGAATCAAAAAAGGATTTAATTTAAGTAATACAAACGATGCTTATAAATTTAATGGAGTTGCTGAGCAAGCATTAAATGTAAAAGTAACAAATGATCCTACCGATGGTACAAAAATTGTTAGTGCAAATGACTTATTGCGTTCAGATTCTCCTAGTACAACAAATTTTAGTTTAAGAGTAAAAAATGATTTAGGATTAGAAGTTGGAACAACAGGACAGGTTAAAATTCAAGCTGAAGGTAATCAAGGTATTATACAGCATACAGCTTCGGGTAGTAATTTAGATATTAGAGTAAAAGATGGCGCAACTACTAAAACTGTTATTAGAGTTGATTCTTCGCAAAATGTAGGTATTAATAACTTAGATCCTGATCAAGCGTTAGATGTCATAGGTAATATACAATTAAGTCCTTCGTCAACCGACACTACATTAGGTAGAATAATTGTTAAGAATAGCGAAAATAGTCTTGCAGAAGATGAAGGGTCTATTACTACATTAGGCGGAATCGGCGTAAGTAGAAATATATATGTTAATGGCGATGCAATAATTAAAGGTGTACTTTCGTCAGGTAATATTTCACCGAGTGAAAACGGTGTATTTAATATAGGTACAAATATTAATAGATTTGATCAAATTTATGCTAACACATTTTTTGGTCAATTCCAAGGAAACTTAGACGGAACTGTATCAGGTAGATCTGGATCATCGGAGAGATTAACTACCGCTACAACTTTTAGAATGGAAGGCGATGTAAGTGCATCAAGTTTTTCCTTTGATGGTAAATCGGGAGAAAATACAAAAACATTTGTTACTACAGTCGGAGATGGATTTATATCTACAAAAGAAGAATTATTTTCCACTGATGATAGATTAGAAGTTTTAGTAAATAAAAATTACGGATCAGATCAAGGCATTTATAAAGTAAATAGACTTAATTTTTTAAGTGGATTACCTACTTTACCGATTGGCATTATTTTGCCATATGGCGGCGACGAAGAACCAAATGGATGGTTGCTTTGTGATGGAAGACAGGTTTTAAAATCAGAGTTTACTGCACTATTCCAAAAAATAGGATATTCGTTCTTAGATCCAGACTTCTTAGATGACGGCGGAGTTAACTTATTTGCATTACCTGATATGAGAGGTAGATTTCCTTTAGGTTTAGACAATATGAATGATAGTGCCGCAGGCAGAGTTACTAGTAGTGGTGCTACAGCAGTAGGCAACAACTTAGGTAATGAAAAAGCTACAATTGATGTTTCTAATTTACCTGAACACGAACACGATCTTAGAGGCGATGCAGGTTCACAATACTATGCAATTAGAGACAATACTGGTGCTCCATTAGATACTCAAGCTATTCAATATGATGCACCTACAGGGTCACAAGCTGGTCAAGCTTTACCCTCAAGCGGCGGCATCAAAACTACACAAAATTTAGGTACGCCTATGGACATTATGAATCCTTACTTGGCATTAAATTATATTATCTATACTGGAAACTAATATGAGTTACAAACTTAATAAAACAAACGGATCGCTACTTACAGATTTAATTGATGGACAAATTGATACTTCGTCAACTAATCTTGTATTAGTTGGTCGAAACTATGAAGGATTTGGAGAATTTATAAATGAAAACTTTATAAAAGTTTTAGAGAACTTTTCAAACACTGCACCTCCTAGTAATCCTTTAGAGGGACAGTTATGGTGGGATGTAACTGGTAAACGACTACAAATATTTAATGGAGAAGAATGGAAAGTAAGTGGAGGACCATTTGTAACGCCAACCAGACCACAAATGGTTGCTGGCGACCTATGGATTAATTCAGAAACAAGGCAGATTTATTTCTATGACGGATCTAATTTAGTTCTTATAGGACCAGCGTATAGTTCCTTACAAGGTGTTAGTGGATTTCAAATTGATTCTATTAAAGATGTTCAAAGTAGAGCAAGACCTGTTGCAAAAACATTTGTTGCAGGTAACTTAGTTTCTGTAACAAGTAATATAGATTTTACTCCGACACCTGAGGAAAGAATTGCTGAACTTGTAACAGCGTCTAATCCAACAGGAACAATTCGAAAAGGTGTAAATGTATTAGATACTACTAACTTTAAGTTTAGAGGAACAGCAACTTCGTCAGAAGCACTTATTAATGAAGCTGGCGATGTGCTAACAGCAAACCAGTTTCTTCCAAATGATGCCGCCGGTGAAACATCAGGCACATTAACTATTAGAAACAATGGTGGTATTATTATCGGTGCTGATCTTAACAATGTGCAAAAAATTGTAGGCACTACATACATTACTGAAAACCAACTTACAGATCACGATTATTCCATCAGAGTTAAAGGTACAGCATATGACACTGTATCTACTGATGCTTTATATATTGATTCTAGCGAAGCTAGAGTGGGTATTTTCAATGGTGCCCCTGAAGCAATGTTACATATCGGTGCGCCGAATACTCCAGTAGGAGTTTCTACAGATGTTATTATAGAAGGAAATCTTACTGTAAGAGGAGAATCTACTTCAGTAGATGTAAACGTACTAAAAGTACAAGATATTAATATAGAATTAGGCATTACTGAAGATAGTACACTTTTAGACGATCAATTTGTTGACGGCGGCGGCGTAATATTAAGAGCAAGTGGAGTTGAAAAGTCTATTTTATGGAATAGAGTAAACAATGCATGGACAAGTAATGTTAATTTTGATGTAGATCAAGGTCGATCTTATAAAATTAACGGAGTTAATAAGATTTCTGCAGATAGAATAGATGACAGCGTTTTATATGCTGAAGGTCTTGTAAGAATAGGTACACTTCAATATTTAAATGTTGATAATATTAATTTAAACGCAGCAACTATTACTACAAGTTCACCGCTAAACATTACATCAACTGGTGAAATTACTGTTAACAATCAAAGAATGACAGGATTAGCTGATCCAACAGAACTTCAAGATGTCGCTACAAAAAATTATGTTGATATACAAAATAGAAGCGAACGTTTATCTCTAACACTAGATACTACAGGATTAACAGATAATCAAATCGGATATATTATATCGAGTGTATATCCGGTATACGTTCCTGGCCAACCACAAATAGCAGAATACAGATTAAGAGAAGAAGGTACAGAAGCATTTGTAGTTACACAAAACCTTGCAGGTTCTACTGCAACAAATATTGACATTGATTCTGTAAAAAATGTGTCGTTTGTTGCTGTTGACTCAAATGGCACACAAAACGAATCAGTTGTACAAGATATTAACTTCTTTCCTGCGACAGGAAACGTTGCAGTTAGTATATCTAGAGGATTGAAAAAGTTTACAGTAATAGGAAATACATGGCAATTTAGCAGTGATGTGTATACGGATTACACATTAGCGCCTGGTTGGCCTTAATAACAAAAATACGATAAATAATATAATACAGTCGAAGGGTAGAACTAAATGGCATATCAAATTGATAGATACAACAACACTATTTTAGCTGTTGTAGAAGATGGTACAATTGATACAACAACTGATCTAAAATTTATAGGTAAAAACTATGCAGGATACGGTGAAATTCAAAATGAAAATTTTTTGTATTTGCTAGAAAACTTCAGCGGCGCTAATCCGCCACCGAGAGCAGTAAGCGGTCAAGGATGGTACGATAGTAATGCAACTAAATTAAAGTTTTATGATGGAAATAAATGGCGTACAACAGGAGGTTCTGAAACATCAGATACTGAACCTACAGGATTAGCAACTGGTGATTTTTGGTGGGATACTTTAAATGAACAATTGTATGTATATAACGGTACACGATTTATATTAATAGGTCCGCAAAATGCAGGCGAAGGTGTTACAACTATGTTAAGTGCTACCCTACTTGACACAGCAAGTAATCCGCACTCTGTTATATTAGCGTATGTAAATGATGAAGTAGTTCAAGTTATAAGTGCTGACGAATTTGATATTGGTCCATCAAATCCTGTTATAGGATTTGATAGAATAAAACAAGGTATTACATTAGTTAATACTATGCTCGGATCCAACGGCATAACAAGTTCGAATCATAGATTTTACGGCACAGCATCTAATGCTGATAATTTAGGCGGAATTTCGTCAGATAATTTTGTATCTAAAATTAATCCAGAGTTTAATGTAAAAAGTAAGTTTGTTGATGCCGGGTTGTCAATCGGCGGCTCATCAGGAGTATACAGTGAAGACTTCAAAATCTATGTTGACAGATTAGCTGGTCCTACTTTAAATCATGGAATATTACAACATGATACTGGCGCCTCAACAAAAATTTCTATAAAAACAAATGACAATCTAGGAGCATTAACAGATGTAGTTAGTATTGGAACAGTAAGCGGAACACAATTAGGTATAACACCGGGTGTTGATAATGCTTATATTTTAGGATCTAGCACTAGAAAATGGCAAACAGTATATGCAACACAATTTAACGGAATGGCATTAAATGCTCAAAATCTAAAATATGATAATTCGGATGCAAATTTAGCTGCGGGATCTACAGCCTCTACACCGAATAGTGTAGCAGTAAGAGACGATCAAGGCGATATATATGCAAATCTATTTCAAGGTACTGCAACATCGGCTAGATATGCTGACTTAGCAGAAAAATATAGCACAGCAGAAGAATTACCAGCAGGTACAGCAGTTGCAGTAGGTGTGCATGACGGGCATGAAGTTGCTCCAGCAAGTGCAAGCGACTTTTGCATCGGCGTAGTATCAACTGATCCTGCATATATGATGAACAGTGAAGCAGACGGGCAGTACATCGGCCTTAAAGGACGCCTTCCAGTAAGGGTAAATGGTCCTGTTAAAAAAGGACAAGCGGTCTATGCTTGGAATGATGGTATATGCAGAACAACAGCAACAAATGCGTTAGTGGGTATTGCATTAGAATCTAATGATAATGAAGGCGAAAAACTAGTAGAGTGTGTATTAAAAGTATAAGGAAACGTTTATGGCCGTTAATGATTTAGTTACAGCAGCAAGATATAATAATTTACAAGCAAGAGCTGCAACAATTTTAGGTTCAGGTGCAAATAATGAAGGTTATGGACAACTTTTACAAAGTTCTTCTGTTTTAACTAACACATTAGTACAAGCAAGTGATATGAATAGCTTATATACTGATATGATTAATGCTAGAGTGCATCAAACAGGTACTATTCCTAATAGTATAGGACAACTTGTTGCAAATTTAGATGTCATTACAGATGATGATGATGCTCCGTATAATATAACTTCGTTTAGAGCATTTGAAGAATTAATGATCGATATTGAATCTGATAAATTTTTACTAAGCCCACAACAGTCGACAGTACAGTCAGGATTAAGTGTAACAAGAACAACTTCTTGGAATGGTACAATACAACATGATTTTAATGTAGTTTTTGGCGGATATGACTTATCAGATGGAAGTTCAGTAACTCCTCAAGATCATATTAGACACTTTTTCAACAGTGGCGGCGAAATAAGAATTTCTAGTAATTTAAGTAATACTGTCGGCGCCAAAGGTTCCGACTGGGCAAGTATGTTAAGTAATACTGGTATAGTTAGTTTTGATCATACATCAACAACACCTGCAGGTTCAGGTTCAGGGACACTCCTTGGTTATTTTGATTTGACGCCAGGATTTACAACAATTTTTCAAAAATCTGGTTCTTCTGTATATAGCGAAAACATATATAAAATATCTGCAGGAGCAGTTGAAGGCTCAGCAACAATTAATTTTAGAGTTGAATATAATGATTTTGATACAGGTGATCCAAACTATGACGAAAATGTACAAGGATCTCTTTCAAATATAATACAAGTACAAAGAGCTTCGGGTATACATGTTGATGTGCCTACTCCGTTGTTTACTACTATTTCGTATATTTAAATTCTAATCAGTTGACATATGCTATAAAATGTGCTATATAATATAGTAGGAATTGGAGAAGTTTTTTGGTATCGATTTTAGCAACAAGATATAATAATTTACAAAGTCGAATACAGGCAGTATACGGCGATGCAATTAGCTTATCTTCTGGTACCGGATATGGACAAACAGTTCGTTCGTCTCAAGTTGTTCCTCTTACATTTGTAGATAAAACTTTTGATCCGAGTACAGATGTAAACTATTCTACTGACACAATCACTATTGCCGGACATAATTTAATTGACAAACAATTTGTAAGATACAACGCAAATGGAAATACTCCTATAGTAGAAGAAATGAATGAGTATTCCCATTATTATGTGAAAGTAATAGACGCAAATAATATACAATTATACTTGGATGAATCTTTTACTAGACAATTGAATTTTATTTCAGGTGCTTCTAGTACACATATTTTAACAGAACTAGATGCAGAATCTGTAGAAGCAGAAGATTATTTTAATTTATATAAAGATATAGTAGGCGCACGTATACATCAAGTAGGACCTGCATTTACAATAGGTAATAGTGCAACACTTACAACTGGTGACGTAATTGCAGAACCATATTTGCAAGATTTAGAGACACTTATGTCTAGTGTCGAAACTGATAGGTTGTTAATTGCAGATCCGTCACAAGTTTCAGAAGAAGTATTAAGAGACGGGACTAATACTCCGGTAACTAGTGTTAGAACATCAGCATGGAACGGCACTCGATCACATGAAATAAATCTTACATTTCCCACACAAGGACAACAAACTGGATATTGGAATGCCAGCGGTGAGATAATTTTCACCCCATCACTAACAGGGTATAGCGGATCTAAATCAGGTGATTGGGCTACAATGTTATCAGGTATAGGTTCTATGACTTTTGATAGAACAGGTGTAAACGTATCAGGTGTAGCAAACTTTGTTGATGCAACTATTACTCCTTACAATTTAACAACTAGCTATCAGGTATTAGTTGAAAGATTTGGAGCAAGTTACGCAAATAACAGATTTAGAATATACGCTAAAAGAAATTCTAACAGTCAGTTAGGATTTAAGGTAGAGTTTGCTGACTTAGATAGTCCAGGTGGCTTTGGCGTCGATGAAAACGTTAATGGTACATTAACAAGCCTAGTAGAGCTTTATAGGCCATTAGGTACAATGATTATTAACGGTGTAACATATGATACAGTAACATTTGATGTTACTGGTCTTACAGTACAATCTTTATAGTCATTTATTGTTTGACAAATATATATTTCTGTTATATACTGTAACTACAGCTATATGGAGAAATATATGGACGAGCGTTTAGAAAAAGCACTAGACTTTTCTAATTACATGGTAACATTGTCAAATCAAAAGCGTATTTTAAATGAACAATTTATAGAAAATACGTTATATTATTATAATGGATGTCAGTTTACTGTAACTAAAGAATTAATAAATTTTGTAAATTTATTAAATGAAAACGACAATGACAATACAGTTTTAATAGATGATAATAATATACCTGTAAATATAGACAATATAAATTCTTTCTTAATTGATATACTGGATGTATACTTTTCTGCATCTAATACTTACCTAACCGAGTATAACAAATTAAAATCTCAAAGATCAGTAGAAAAATTAGTAGATTATGACTAAAGGTATATTATTATTTGCGAATAATAACGAAAAAGTAGATTATGTAAAGCAAGCAGCGTTTGTTGCCAAAAGATGTAAAACTCATTTAGATCTTCCAGTATCTGTTGTGACAGATTCTCTAACTTATGCAGAATCTTTTGAAGTTTTTGACAATGTTATTAAATTAAATGAAGAAAATTTAAAATCATTTAATATTAAAACTTATTTTGACGGTTCTTTATCTCAGTATCGACTTCCGTGGCGTAATAATTCTCGAACTTTGGCATATGAGTTAAGTCCGTATGACGAAACAATTGTAATGGACACTGACATAATAATATGTAATGATAAATTAAAGGAAGCCTTTTCTAGCCTACAAGATTTTCAGATATATAAAGACTCTTTTGATTTAGCTGACTGGAGAGATCAATCTGAGTTTAAGCATATAAGTGATGCTAGTGTTGAGTTTTACTGGGCAACTATATTTTTCTTTAGAAAAACTAAAAATAATGACATATTTTTTGATTTAGCTAAACATATTGAAAATAACTGGTGGCATTATAAATCTTTATATCAAGTACCAGCTCTGTTTAGAAACGATTTTGTTTTTAGTATTGCTATTCACATAATGAATGGATTTCAAAAAGGAACGTTTGCAGCACCGTTACCTGGCAGACTATATCATATTTTAGATAGAGATGTTGTAATAAAATTAGATAACAATGAGATTATATTTTTAATACAAAAAGAAAATTATACTGGAGAATATACACTTATTAAAACAAAAGATTTAACTATTCATGCTATGAATAAATTTAGTTTAGGTAGGGCTATTAATAAGGAGTTTGAAAATGACTAAGGGCATAATAATGTTGGCACAGAATACAGATGAAACCAACTATGTCAAACAAGCATATTTAAATGCGTTAAGTATAATACATACTAATCCTGATACAAAAGTAAGCTTAATTACAAATGACTCTGTAGATAAAACCTATAAAAATATATTTGATAAAATAATTGACATTCCTTGGAACGATTCGGCTGTTAATGATAACTGGAAAGTTTCAAATCGTTGGAAGATTTATCATGCATCGCCATATGACGAAACTATAGTAATGGATACTGATATGATTGTATTACAAGATATTTCGTCGTGGTGGAAAATTTTAAATAATTATGAATTGTATTTTGTAAAAAATGTAAAAACATATAGAGGCGATTATATACAAAATAGTTATTATAGAAAAGCATTTCAATTAAATGACTTACCTAATACCTATGTAGGATTTCATTATTTTAAAAAATGTGACACTGCAATGAATTTTTATAAGATGTTAGAAATAGTTTGTAATAACTACGAAGCATTTTATTTTAAATTTATATCAAAACATACTCCTAAATTTTTAAGTATAGATGTAGCAGCATCGTTGGTAATTAAAATTCTTAATATCGAAGATCAAGTAACAAATGATAGAATAAGTATACCTACATTTACACATATGAAAAATAATGTACAAGGTTGGAAGTCAACAACAGATACCTGGCAAGACAGAATTGACTGTTTTATAAATGATGAATTAGAACTTATTGTTGGAAATTATATACAAACTGGAGTATTTCATTATACTGAAAAAGATTTTTGTAACGATAAACTCATATCTCTTTATGAATCAAAGCGAGAAAATTAATGGATCTAATTAATCTTATAAAAAATACACAAGTTCCGAATAAAACTTTTGCATACTATAGTACTGAATCAGGTGAGGTATGGAAAGTTGGGCCTGACGATAATGATAAAAATACTTCCAAAGTAGAAATTAATGAGTTAGAAGAAAAACAAATTAAATCAAAAGAAAGATCTCTAAATGATTTTTGTGTACAGTATAATAAAAAAGATAAATTGTATCAACTAATAAGTAAACATTCTTCAGAAGATTCATTAAACTGGAATAATTTTAAAGAAATTTTGTTTAAAAAACACGGTGATATTACAATTCAACAAATAGTTAAATCAAAACTATGGAAAATTACAATAGATACAGAGTTTTATAATACTGTTATATCAAAGAATATAGGCAATTCTAGATTTTTCAAATGTAGTATAACAAAAAAAAATGATCCTCGTAAATTAATAAGACTTTTAGAGTGTGATTTTCATTTTAACACTATGACATATAATGACAAACATGTATACAAAGGTATTACATTAAAGGATAATAAAAAAGATTCAGTATACTATCCTGGAGATCATGTATTTCATAATAACAAAATTTATTGTTTAACTAATGAATATTTAGATATTGATTTAGATAAAGTTGTAATTGATAATGTATTTACTAATAGGAAAGATACACCTGCAGGTGGTTTATACATAAAGGACAATATGATATGGTTAGCTCTTAATCAAAGAGGTGAGATTGTTATAAATATTCCTTTCATATTTGACCAAGAATCTGACCTAGAACAATTAAGTATATATACAACAGTTGCGTATGATTGTAATAGAAAGGCACACGATGAATAACTTTAGAGTAGCAGACTGTGATATCATTTACCTAAGCTACGATGAGCCGAATGCAGAAAAGAATTATGCAGACTTATGTCAGAAAGTTCCTTGGGCTAAACGTGTACACGGTGTAGAAGGTTCAGACGCTGCACATAAAGCCTGCGCTAATCTAAGTGAAACAGATCGTTTTATTACTGTAGACGCTGATAATAAAATAGATGGTTCGTTTATAAATCAAGAAATACCGTTTGATCAATTATCTAATTTAGAAAATAGTGTAATAAGTTGGTGCGGTAAAAATATAATTAACGGGTTAATGTACGGTAATGGCGGCATTAAATGTTGGCCTAAAGATTATGTTCTTAATATGAAAACGCATGAAAATGCTCCAGACGATAACCCACATGCACAAGTAGACTTTTGCTGGGATTTAAATTATATTCAACAAAATAGTTGTTTTTCAACTGTACATAATAATGAAACACCGCAGCAAGCCTGGCGTGCTGGGTTCCGTGAAGGTGTTAAGATGACGCTGAACGAAGGTGTACGTACTAGCAAATATGATTTAGTAAAAGGACATTGGAAAAATTTACAACGTTTATATATTTGGTTAATGATAGGTGCTGATGCAGAACATGGTGAATGGGCAATACTCGGTGCTCGGGCAGGGTTGTATATGACAATGTGTACAGACTGGGATTTTATAAATGTGAGAGATTTTGAATACTTAAATAATTTATGGAAAGTGTCTTTTGAATCAATTGAAGATGTTGATTATGAAATAGAAGAATATGGAATTAAATTAATTAACGAACTAAACATTCCTATTGCAGAACAGCCGTTAAATGCACAACAAAGTAGATTCTTTAAATCAGTTTACCAAAATCCATCTAGAAATTCTAGAAAACTTATAGATATCGAAAAGTAATGAGAAAATCAAAAACCTTCTGTGCTATGCCATTTATTAGTACTATGTTAAACACTGATGGTAAAATGCGTTATTGCTGCATTGCCAGTGGTCCAACAGCCTTTGCACGTAATGCAGATGGATCTCCTATGATGGTTGGCAAAAACAGTGTAGAAGATGCATGGAATAGTAAAGTTTTTAAAGATGCTAGAAAAGATATGCTCAATGGTGTTCAAGTAGAAGCTTGTAAGCATTGTTACAAACAAGAAAGTATAGGCTTAGATAGCTTTAGAACTAGAATGACTGCTGAGTGGCGTAATAGACTAGGACCCGAACTGCACAACTTTATTAATAGTGCAAAAGAAAATAACTACGAAGTAAAATTACCACCTGTATATTTAGATCTTAGACTAGGAAACTTGTGTAATCTCAAATGTCGTATGTGTAATCCGTTTAATAGCAGTCAAATTGCTAAAGAACACTTTAGCTCATACGAAAAAAGTGAAGAATACAAAGAATTTTGGAATAACAACTGGGGCCCAAATCCTACTTTCTTAAAAGATAGCGACTTAAATTTTGATAGTAACTTTTTATGGAATGAAATTATAGGGCTTATTCCAAATTTAAGTAAAGTTTATATGACCGGCGGCGAGCCTACTCTTATAAACAATAATTATAGATTTATGGAAGAAATAGTTGCAGCAGGATATCAAGATAAGATTGAAATATTTTTTAATATTAATTGCACAAATGTAACTGATAAATTTTTAAGTTTAATTAGTAAGTTTTCTAACATAAAAATCAATTGCAGTCTAGATGGCTATCAAAAAGTAAATGACTATATACGCTCGCCCAGTAAGTGGGAAAAAATTGATGAAAATTTTCAAAAGATTGCACAACTAAAAAATGTTAATTTAGACGTTTCGCCAGTTGTACAAACTTATAATGTTTTAGATTGTCATAATATGCTATATTATGTAGATTCTATTAGTGAAAAATACAACAGACCGATCGGCATTGACTATTTAATAAACGATCATCCGTTTTACTTAGATGTAACAATACTACCGCAGCATATTAGAGAAAAGGCTGCACTTAATTTAGAGTTGTATCAAGGTAAATTATTAAATGAACCAAGAATTAAAACCACAATTCAGGGTATTATTAATCTAATGCGTAAAGAACAGCATCAAGATCATGAAACACTAATGAAAAACTTTTTAAATTATACTCGTATGCTAGACAAGACTAGAAACGAAAGTTTTAAAGATGCTATTCCTGATCTTGCAAAGGAACTAGGCATTGAATAAGACTATTTGTTCATATCCTTTTTTTGCAGCAGCTATTAGGCCAAACGGTTTAACAATACCCTGCTGTAGATATCCTCACATCGACGAAGAAGATAGTTACGTTTGGAATGATCGTGTGCGTAACACAGAACATTGGAAAGACATTAGAGATAAAATGTTATCCGGAGAACCTGTAGAAGGTTGTCATGGCTGCTATCAAGATGAGCGCAACGGCTTGCGTAGTATGAGACAGCATAGTCTTTCAAAATTTACACCTACTGAAAATAAAACTGTGCCTGTACAACAATTAGAAGTAAGTTTTAGCAATCTATGCAACTTAGCATGTGCGCATTGTAGTGGATTTTTTAGTAGTAAATGGCAAGCTGAAGATAAAAAAGCAAATAGAGTAGAAACAAAGGGATTTTTAAAAAATGATTTTGATTTTGAAAAGTGGGATTTATCATCTGTAACTGATCTAAAGATTATAGGCGGCGAGCCTTTTATGGAAGGTGCTAAATTTAAGAAACTGTTACGTAGTTTAGATTTAACTAAAGTAAATTTACAAATTTGTACTAACGGAACTATATTACCTGATCAAGAACTAAAAGATTTAATTGAACAATGTAATAATGTATATTTGTGTGTAAGCATGGACGGTATATATACTGCAAACGATTGGTATAGATGGCCTTCTAAGTTTGATGATTGTATTTCGATAATTAAAACATTTGAAGAATGGTGGCAACATAAAAGTAATGTGCATTTCATTATTCACACTGTAGTAAATTTAGTTAATGTATTAGAACTAGATAAATTGGTAGATTATATACATAATAATTTGCCTTTGTGGAAGGTAGAATGGGATTGGATTAGATGGCCTCATTGGCAACAACTAAGTTCGTTACCTAATAGTACCAAAAATAATCTTATAGAAAAATTTAATCGGTTGAATTTAGACTATAACTATGCTATAATTGATAATCCTTACAAAGTTACAATCGAAAGATTAAGCGAAGATCGAATAGATAGCTGGCAGCTAGTAAAAGAAAATATTAGTAGTCTAGATAAAGAACGAAACTTAAACTTTTTAGAAATGGTACCTTCTTTTAAAGAGATATGGAATTTAAATGACTGAATCAAAAACATTTTGCGTTTTACCCTGGACACATATGGCTACATGGACTGACGGTAGTGCCTTACTATGCTGTGTTGCTAAAAACAGTTACAAGCACAATCTAAATGATCAAACAGTAAGTGAAATATGGAACAGCGAACATTGGAAAGATGCTCGAAAAAAGATGTTGTCCGGACAAAAAGTCATGGCATGCGAACACTGCTATAAAGAAGAATCAGCAGGTATCCGCAGCCACCGTATTAATGAAAATACATTATGGACTAGAGAACTAGGCGAAGATAAAATCAACAGTTTAATTGAATCTACACAAGAAGACGGCACACTAGAAGAAGATTTAGTAACACTAGACTTTAGATTAGGCAATACTTGTAATCTACAGTGTGTAATGTGTAGGCCTCAAGACAGCAGTATGTGGTTAAATCCTGCTAAAAAACTAGCAGAAGAATTAAAGTCAGATGCAAAGTGGGATTGGAAGCACAAACTAGAAATTGATACTACAAAGTTCGAATGGTACAAAAAAGAAAAACTATGGCAAGACTTTGAACCTATGTTTGCAAACATACGTCATATGATTTTTGCCGGCGGCGAACCTCTGCTTATAAAAGAACATCATAGAATGTTACGAAAACTTGTAGAGACAGGACATAGTAAGCATATTAATCTTAGATATCATACAAATGGCACAGTATTGCCAGAAGAAGTATTAGAACTTTGGAAAGAGTTTGGATATGTAGAACTAATGATTAGTATGGATGCTTGGAGCAAACATCATGATTATGTAAGATACCCTGCTGACTGGAAGGTTATACAAGAAAATCTAAATATATTAGATAATACACCTGATAATATTGAAGTAAAAATACTTTGCACAGTACATGCAATGAATATATTTTATATTCCAGACTTTGCTACATCGTTACTTGAACAAAACTTTAAAAAAATAGGTATAAAGCACCATAATGGATTATTTCATGCAGGAACAGTACATTGGCCGAGATATCTTTGTACACAAATGTTTCCTAAAGAAATAAAAGATAAAATAAAAGACAAATGGGATAGCTTAAAACTGCCCGACAACAAGCAATGGAATGAAAAAATATCTCATCAAATAGATTTTATGTATCAAGAAGACTTATCAGATTTATATCCGCAATACCTAGATTATATTCAAGGCCTTGATAAGATTCGAAACACAAGTTTCCAAGATACATTTTCAGAGTTTCACGATATATTGGAGCAATATAATGGATAAGATAGATAAGTTACGTAAAGAAATAATCGAAAGTGATACTTTTTGTTTTTATCCTTTTTTAGAACTAAGCACTAATCCTGCAGGACATGTAAAACCTTGCTGCTATTATGCTGACACATTAAAACCAGAGCTCGATAGCGGCGTTGATGATCAGTTTGTTATATCCCACGGTAATACGTTTGAAGAAGTTTGGAACAGTAATAGTTTAAAAGATATTAGAACTAAAATGTATAAAGGTGAAAAATTATCTGCGTGTGACATTTGTTATAGAGATGGCATTGCAAGTATGAGGCAACGGTCTGTTAATGAATATAAAAATGATAGAGAAGTTTTAAACAGAGTAAGCGAAACACTAGACAACAACGGACACTCTGATAAGACACCGAAGAGATTGGAACTAAAACCCAACAACTTATGTAACTTAAAATGTGTAATGTGCAACAGTTATGACAGCAGTCAGATAGCAAAAGAATTAAAAGCACTTGCAAAAACACATGGCGGAATTGAAGTTAATACAGGAAGATTTGAGAAGATATCAGACAAGCCTGGCATAATAGAAAACAACAAAGATTTTGCAGGAATAGATGTTCCAGACTGGAGTGATGACGAAAACATATGGAATAGTTTCTGTAAAATATTACCTGGCATAGAAACATTAAGTTTTGCCGGAGGCGAACCACCGTTAATGCCTTGGGTAAGCAAAGCACTACAATATGCAGTTGATAATGGATTAAGTCAAAATATTAACGTACATGTTGCTACTAATTTAACAAACATACATCAGAGTTTTCTAGACTTTATGCCACATTTTAAAAAGTTTGAACTTATTGCTAGTATTGATGGTACGGAAAAAGTTCAAGAATATTGTAGATTTCCTAGTAAGTGGCCGGCACTTTTGACTAATTATAAAAAAGCAAAATCATATTTAAGTGCTAATAATGTTAAATTAACAACTAATATCACAGTAAATTTATTAAATGTATTAAATTTAACTGATTTGTTATATTGGATAGAAGAACAAAGTACAGAATATCCGTATTTCAAAGAATGGCCGTATAACATAAACTTACTTTACTTTCCAGAAGGACAGGCAGTAAATAATCTTTCTGAAAGAAATAAAACACTTGCAATAGATAGATTAGAAGAATATAAGAAAAACTCATTAATACTTAAAGAGTTTCCTGAAATTGTTCATAAAATAGATCTAGTAATACACGAAATACAAGCTCCTCGTAATGAAAAACACTTTGAAAATTTTAAAAATAGAATAAAAGTATTAGATAATTTTAGAAAAATTGATCATAAACAATACATACCGGAGTTAGATTTATGAATTCTAAAGATGTTATTTGTCCATATCCCTGGACACATTTTAGCACACATACTGACGGCAGAATGAGAATCTGTTGTAATACCAGTACTAGTGGTGATATACTAGATTCAGACGGTAATCCTATATACATCGATGAAATAAAAAATATTAAAGATTATTTTAATCAAGATTTTTACAAAAATATACGCAAACAAATGTTAAATGGCGAGAGGCCTAATATATGTAGTGCATGTTATTCTATAGAAGATAAAAATGGAACAAGTGTTCGTAATGGTGTTATGCAATCTTTTGAAGTTGAAAAATTTACTGATAAAACAGATTTAGAAACTGGAGAAATTATTAATTTGTCAGTAGAAAGCCTAGACTTGTCTTGGAGCAATAAATGTAATTTACAATGTAAAATGTGCGGTCCTTGGGCATCAAATCAGCTTGAAACAGAATACAATGATTTGTATAAATTTTTTGAGCCTCTTGATAATAATAAATGGTCTTATAAAAATTTAAAAATAACATTAGATAAAATATCGGCTACTGTTACAGAATTACTAGTAACAGGCGGCGAACCTTTACTAAACAATGATTTTTTAGAATTTTGCGATTACTTACATAATAACGATTTAAGCAAAAATATTATATTTACGTTTCATACAAATTTAACTATTATGCCTAAGAAATTTTTTGACAGATTGTCTAAATTTAAAATGGTACGTATGCATATAAGTATAGATGCTGTAGGAGATTTATACGAATATGTAAGGTATCCAGGCAAATGGAGTGTTGTTGACAGGAACTTTAGGAAGCTAATAGAATTAATTGAAAATCATCCTACCTATGAAGTTGAAATACACACTGTATTTCAAACTTACGGAATTCATGGATTTGTAGATATATTAAAATACTTTAATCAGTTTTCGCATATAGAGAATTTTAGAACTATTCCGTATTTTATTTGGCCATATAGTCCGTCACATTCTTGTACAAGTATATTAAGAAAGAAACATAAACAAAAGCTTAAGAATCAAATACTTAAACATGCAGATAAAATGAAAAATGATCGAAACACATATCTTTATAACCAACTTATTGCATGTATTAATTTAATGGAAACTACAAAACCTAAAATGAAGATAGAACAGTTTAAAGCTCATGTTGAAAAACAAGACAATTATAGAAAACAAGATACAAAAAAATACCTACCGTGGTTATATCTTGACAAACAATAAAAAATAAAGTATAATAAAGTATGTATGATATAGTTTATATAAGTTACAAAGAAATTAATGCTGAACAGAACTGGAAAAGATTAAAAGAAGATTTTCCAACTGCAAAGCGTGTGCATGGTGTAAAAGGAATACATCAGGCGCATATTGCAGCGGCTAAAAAATGTTTTACAAAAATGTTTTGGATTGTAGACGCTGATGCAAGAATTGTAGATGATTTTAATTTTAATTATAAAGTTCCAGATCATCAGTTAGATCATGTGCATGTATGGAGAAGTCAAAACCCTATTAATGATCTTGTGTATGGCTACGGCGGTATAAAACTATTTCCACGTCAGGCAACAATTGACATGGATACTAGCAAGCCTGATATGACAACTAGTATTACAAATAAATTTAAATCAATGCCTGAGATATCCAATATTACACAATATAATATATCACCGTTTGAAACATGGAAAAGTGCATTTAGAGAGTGTGCTAAATTAAGTGCAAAAATAATTGATAGACAAAAAGATGACGAAACAAATGCAAGACTTAAAATTTGGACTACGGTAGGCTCTGATAGAGACTTTGGAGAGTATGCTATCCAGGGTGCTATTCAAGGCAAAAAATACGGAGAAAAACACACACAATCACCGCAAGATCTGCGTAGAATAAATGACTTTGAATGGTTGCAGGAGCAATTTGATGCTGCAAACATTTGAGTTATTAGATAGATTTGAACTACTGTTTCCTACTAAAAGTAAACTTGCAGACTTACGCAGGTCTTATATTGACAAGGACTTATCTAGTATACTCCGCTTAGTTACTGACAAAAACAAAGAAGACCTGCGCAAATTAATAATGGAAGATAATACCTGGAAGTTATGGCCATTATTAAGTGAACAAATTAATACCCAATTTATTCCAGCTTTTAAAAGTTTTTTTGTAAATGATACTAATATTGATAATGATTGTTTTAGTAGAGGACAACTAAAAAGTAAATTATGGTTAGTGCATGAACTTAAAAAATGTAATGTAGATCTCGGCACTGTGTTTTTGTGCGCAGGATGGTATGCTACACTTGCTACTATGATTTTTGAAAACGATATTAAGGTAGATAAAATCCGCAGTTTTGATATTGATGAAACAACTGTTGACATAGCCGAAACCTTCAATAAGTCTTGGTTTACAAATCAGTGGCAATTTAAAGCATTAGTAGAAGATATACAAGATATAAATTATAATGAACATACATGGCAGTATTGGAGTAATGCTAACAATAGAATGAGCTATCCTATTACAGATTCACCTAATACGATTATCAATACTAGCTGCGAGCATATAGAAAACTTTGCCAACTGGTATGCAAAAATACCACAAGGCAAACTAGTGATACTACAAAGTAATAACTATTATGAAGTAGAAGAACATGTTAATTGTTCGAAAGATGCTGAAGAATTTAGTTTATCTACACCTATGAGTAATTGTCTTTATTTAGGAGAATTACAATTAGAAAAATACTCAAGGTTTATGAAAATTGGATATAAGTGAATTAAGTCTTAGAGAGTTACAAAAAGAAAGTGCAAGAGCACTTAGTACCATGCAGGCTACTAATAATAATATTCACCAGTTCAATAAACAAGCACACCACAACAGTCAAAATTGGTATCGTGCTGTAATCGAATGGTATATTGAAAAATACGGAGACCTACCTAGTCGTGCAGGTCCAGGTAAAAATATAAGTTTAATTTTAGATGACACAGATTATATATAAAATTATAGATGAAAGACAGTATAAGCACAGTCAAGCACTTTCTCATCTTAACTTAGAAAATGTTGTAGGGTCTTATGAAAAAATATATGTTTCTAGCAAAAATGATTTTAGTATGATTTTTGAGGCAGCTAATCGTTGCGAGTCGGATCTATTAATGTCGGAAAATAATTTTTACATAGTTCCTGTATTTTATAATCATGCAGAACGTTTAGATACACTGGAAAATTGGAAATTTCATATTGATAAGTTTATTAATGATAATGTAGAATTACTGTCAAAGTCTAATGTAGTATTAGCTATATATGATTTGTTTGAAACTTCTAGACATTTTGTAGAATCGGTAAATGAAATAGCTCACAAATTTTCATTTGATATTTTAGCAGTTACAGCAAATAAAAAATTTAATAGTAATATGCCTAATCTAACAGTAGTATATAATGATACCTGGATGGAAACTTTTAAATCTAAAGAATCTATATTGGATTACAGACCTAACAAGCTATATATTAATTTTAACAGAGTAGCAAGACATCATAGATGCGTATTAATGGAAAAAATAATAGATAATAATCTTTTATCAAACGGGTATAATACTTGGGGAGATGTATATGGAGCATTTAGTTTGTATAAAGAAAAAAATCCATATACGAAGATAGAAAAACAAACATTCGATGTTTTAGATATTGAAGATCTATCTAGTATAAATCCTAATTTTAGTATTCCTGAATTACATTGCACTAAAAGTTTTTTGTTTCTTAATACAGAATCTAATATTGAAAGTGATCAATTATTTTTTAGTGAAAAAGTGTATAAACCTATTGCAATAGGTATGCCATTTATGACTTTAGGCAATCCAGGTACATTGCAAGATTTAAGGACAAGAGGGTTTGTAACTTTCAGTGACTGGTGGGATGAAGGCTACGATTTAGATTTAGATTTAAATAGCCGTATAGAAATAATTATAAAAAACTTAAAAAAATTATCTCAATATAAAAGTGCGGATCTTATAAGAATACGTAAAGAAATGCAAGATATTTTAGAACACAATTTAAATTTATACACTGTTTTACAAAGAAAACATTGGTTAAGTGAAAGTTTAACATTATATGTGCAGGGATTAACATGAATATTAGTTTTATTGGACTTGGAAAACTAGGATTACCGTGTGCAGAAGTTATAGCAAGCAAAGGACACGATGTAACGGGTTATGATATTAAAAAGTGTAAGACTAATAATGTTGATCAGTTTCCCACTATCAAAGATGCAGTACAAGATAGAGATATAGTATTTGTTGCTGTGCCTACGCCTCATGATCCGGATTATGATGGCAGAGCACCCACTGCACACTTAGAACCGAAAGATTTTAGCTACGATATTGTAAAAGAAGTACTAACCGAAGCTAACAAGCACATGACAAACGATCAACTGTTAGTTCTTATTAGTACAGTATTGCCTGGTACTGTGCGTAACCAATTTGTAGATCTGGTGTCAAATACACGATTTATTTATAATCCTTATCTTATTGCTATGGGCAGTGTAGCATGGGATATGGTAAATCCCGAAATGGTAATGATTGGCACACAAGACGGTACAGAAACAGGTGATGCAAAGCAACTTGTAGAGTTTTATAAAACTATCATGGAAAACAATCCACGTTATGTAATAGGCACATGGGACGAAGTTGAATGTATCAAAGTATTTTATAATACATTTATTAGTGCAAAAATTGGACTTGTAAATATGATACAAGATGTTGCACAACAACAGGGCAATATTAATGTAGATATTGTTACAGATGCTTTAGCCCACTCTACAAATAGAATTATGTCGTCTAAGTATATGAAGGCAGGTATGGGCGACGGAGGTGCTTGTCATCCTCGTGATAATATTGCATTAAGATATATGGCAAAAGAGTTAGGAATAGGTTATGACTTATTTGGAACTATTATGGAAGCTAGAGAACTTCAAGCTCGAAACATGGCATTAGAAATATTAAAGCACGGCAATCTAATACAATTTAGCAGCGACAGTTACAAGCCTGATGTAGAATATGTTGAAGGATCTTATAGCCTACTTGTGCAACATTATGTGAAAGAACTAGGCGGACAGATTGTTGATCATAATTCACAAGTTTTTGTGCGTGTGCATGAAACAGATACTGTACCAGATAATGTTTTAGTATTTGATCCATGGAGAACTTACAGAGGCAATAATAAGGCGGTTCAGTATGGCAACACACGATAGTTGTTTAGTAGTAGTAGATGCTTGGAAAAATTGTGAGCAGGAAGACTTAGAACAATATCCTTGGTTACAGACAGAAACCAAATTATTTGGATCTTTTTTGAATCATCAAATAAAATTAATTAGTATAAATGCAGATATTTTTTATCTATCTAGTGGCAGAGAATTAATGGACGAAATTGATACATCATTTGGCAAAATAATTACTACTATTGAAGACTTACCCTTATATAATACTACTTACTTTTGTGGATTCCATTTAGGAAGATGTATATATAATAACATAAAAAGGTTGAAAAATAATAGATATGGTGTTATACTAAATTTAAGTATGGTATTTCCAGAAGATAGTTATAGCCATTATTTTAATAAAAATATAAAAAATAATTATTTTTACAGTTATAAAGATGGATTTGAAAAATGCAATATGAATTAATAAAGTGCGGAGAAAAAGACAGCACTATAAATTTTCCACATCCTGACGATGAAAAAAGATGGCGGATTCAGCGCAAACTCCAAGGAGAGGGATGGAAATATAGATCCTTGCACAAGAAAAATCCTATCTATTTTAATAAAAATTCTATGGGATATCGAACACACGAATTTGATTTCGAAAATGATGACAAATATATTCTAGCATTAGGCTGTAGTAATACTTATGGTCTTTACTTGCACGAAGAGGAACGTTATTCTAATTTGATAGAAGAAGCAACAGGAATTAAAACTTATAATTTAGGAATATGCGGCGGCAGTTCTAATATTATTATGATGAATCTTTTGAAATTTTTACATACTTCGCCAAAAAAACCTGACGCAGTATTAATACAATGGCCTGAACATATGCGTATCTGCTTACCATTTACTGAACCTCATACAGGTGTATTTAATATTAGAGCAAGTACTAGACGCAAAATTAAAAGATCTTCTGTTTTTGAACAGTTTGTAAAACATGGTAATGTCATAGAAACACATTCTCAGTGGGCTAAGGATACAACATTTGAAATGTTAAAATCTTTTAGTATAAAAAACATAAGCTTTTCTAAAGACGAAGAAGATAGTATTTTTTATGATGTTCCTTATGTAAGTAAAGTTGATAAGGCTTACGATGATAAACATAATGGGACAGAAACTAACAAAAATATAAGCAAGTTTATTTTAGAAAATCTATAAATGTACAATTATTACGATATAAAAACAATTCATTTAGAAAACACACAGAACTGCCAAGCAAACTGTCCTATGTGTGATCGTAACATGAATGGCGAAGGCTTAAATCCTCATATCGATCTTAGTGAGCTTACACTAGAAGATTGCAAACGTATATTTGAACCTGACTTTATCAAACAGCTAGGTACTATGTACATGTGTGGTAATTTAGGAGATCCTATTGTTGCAAGAGACACATTAGATATATTCAAATACTTTAGAGAGCATAACAGTAAAATGTGGCTCAGTATGAATACAAACGCAGGAGCAAAGGATGAAGCATGGTGGCGTGAATTGGCCCAAGTCTTTGGCAGAATGGGTGCTGTTATTTTCAGTGTGGATGGTCTTAGTGACACTAATCATCTATACAGGCAGGGTGTTGTCTGGAACAATGTAGAACGCAATATGCGAGCGTTTATAGATGCTGGTGGTAGAGCACGTTGGGACTTTCTTATTTTCGAACACAATCAACATCAAGTAGATGAAGCAAAGGAACTTGCTGAAAAATGGGGATGTGAAAGATTCATACCTAAGAAGACAGGTAGATTTATTACAGCAGATAGTAAAAAGAAAGAATCGCATCAAGCAGTAAATCGAAAAGGTAAAGAAACTACAGAACTTAAAAAGCCAGATGAAAAGTACCAAAACAAAGCATTAACAAAACAGGATATGCTATTAGAAAAATATGGTAGTATGGATGCATACTATGATGTTGTTCCTATTAACTGCAAGGTAAAAGACGAGGGTAGTCTGTTTATCACAGCAGAAGGACTTGTAATGCCCTGCTGTTGGACTGCCGGACGCATGTACAAGTGGTGGCACAAAGATCCAAAGGTTGAACAAATATGGGACTTTATTGATGCTGTAGGCGGCAAAGATGCAATCAATGCTAAAAAGAATGGATTGAAGGCTGTATTCGAAACAGGTATATTTGATAACATAGAACGCAGTTGGAAAACAACAGGCTGTGATAACGGAAAGTTAAAAGTTTGCTCAATGAAGTGCGGTGTTGAGTTTGATCCATTTTCTGAACAATTTAAATAATGGTGCTATAAATAATTAGATGTTAAAAGATTTGAAAAAAATCGAGCTTGAAATTACAAGTGATTGTAATGCTGCTTGTCCAGGGTGTGCTAGAACAATAAACATAGACAAACTAGTAGTAAATAGTTTTTCATTGCAAGATTTGCAAAGACTATTTCCTGTTGATGACTATTCAGGGGTAGAATTTAAATTTTGTGGAGTGCTTGGAGATCCTATTGTAAATCCTGATTGTTTAGAAATGACACGTTACCTTGTAAGCTGCGGCGGCTTTGTGCATTTTAGTACCAATGGCGGATATAATACTGCTGAATGGTGGGAAGAATTAGGACGCATTTCAGCAGAAAATCCAGATAATATTTTTATTCATTTCTGTATAGATGGTCATAAAGAAACAAATCATATATATCGTGTGAATACAAAATGGAATATTGTAAAAAGAAATATTGAAGCATATGCAAAAGTTGCAGCTAAAAAAACTGGTGCTTGGATCTATATTGTATTTGATCATAATGAACACGAACTTGAAATTGCAAAACAACATGCAGCATCTTTAGGATTTGAATTTGCAACACGTACTGGTATGCGTAACAGTTATCATGATTGGATTGTTAAATTAGGCAAAAAAAATAAACAGGAAGAAAAAACAATTACTACAACAGGTAAAAAGCAACATAGTAAAGTAAATGTAGTAAAAGAATTAGACGATTTTATCGAAGAATACAAATCTACAAAAGTCGAAGAAGAAAAAATAACTTCTGTGACTAATAGTATTGTTTGTAAATACATACACGAGGGAGAAATCTTTATAGCTAATGATTTAACTTTGTGGCCATGTTGTTTTCTTTGGGATAATACACTTGAAAACAAAGATAAAATATTAGAAAAATTATCTACACAAGGCGATGGATGGAATAGCTTAAAAGATAAAAGCATAGATGAAGTTCTAGAACATCCGTGGTATAAAAAATTATTAGTAGAAAGTTGGCATCCTTATAATGATTTACATTTACCTAGATGTATAAAAACATGTGCAAAAAATAAA